>OCQB01000012.1_pt1 | contig 247358 bp, 199 predicted proteins | sample 1538631 | NCBI WGS metagenome assembly OCQB01 (sample SAMN04571713, study PRJEB22368) | human gut metagenome | biome: human gut; material: stool | host: Homo sapiens | place: Luxembourg | collected 2012-10-19
CCTTCGTCGCCCTCCTCGCCCGGCTGCGCATAGCGCGGCGTCTGGTTCGTGGCGCTCTTGAAGTGCCAGTTGCCCAGTCCTCCGCGACCGCCCTTCAGCAGCACGAGCTCCTCGCCGTCCTCGGTCACCTCGCCGACGAACTCCGTCGTCGTGCCCTCGTCGGTCTCGACAACGCGGCGCGCCACGGTGCCCAGCGGCACGGGGATGACGATGTCGCGTGCATCCTTGCCCGAGGAGCGGGCTCCGGAGCCGTTCTCGCCGTCCTCGGCGAACTGGTGGCGCTGATACTTGAGGTGGATGAGCGTCCAGTACTGCCGGTCACCCCGCAGCACGATGCTGCCGCCCTTGCCGCCATCGCCGCCGTCCGGACCGCCGAAGGCCACGAATTTCTCGCGGCGGAAGTGTGCCGAACCGGCGCCGCCGTGCCCCGAGCGGGCGAATATCTTCACGTAGTCTACAAAGTTGGAACCTGCCATAACATCGGTTTTACGCTGCAAAGATAGTGCAAAGCGGCCGTCGCGGCAAATTTATTTGCCGGCATGCGAAGAGAGGAGGACGGCACAACCGACCGACCCCCTCTCTCCCCGTTGCACGAGCTCGGCGTCAGAGCGCCAGCGGCTCGTAGTTCAGTCCCCAGGCCTCGGCCACAGGCTTGTAGACGACCTTGCCCTCGACGACGTTCAGGCCCAGTGCCAGTTCGGGATTCTCCCGGCAGGCACGCTGCCACCCCTTGTCGGCCAGCTGGATCGCATAGGGAAGCGTGGCGTTCGTCAGGGCCAGCGTCGAGGTGCGCGGCACGGCACCCGGGATGTTGGCCACGCAGTAGTGGAGAATGCCGTCGACGTAGTAGACCGGATCCTCGTGCGTCGTCGGACGCGACGTCTCGAAGCAGCCGCCCTGGTCGATGGCCACGTCGACCAGCACCGTGCCGGGCTCCATGAGCTGCAGCATGTCGCGCGTCACGATCTTCGGAGCCTTCGCGCCGGGAATCAGCACCGAACCGATCACCAGATCGGCATGCTTGAGCTCCTCGCGGATGTTGTATTCCGAGGACATGAGCGTCTTGACGTTCCTGGGCATCACATCGGTCAGGTAGGTCAGGCGCGGCAGCGAGATGTCGCAGATCGTCACGTCGGCACCCAGTCCGGCAGCCATGCGGGCCGCCGCCGTACCGACGACTCCCGCGCCGATGACGAAGACGCGCGCAGGCTTCACGCCCGGCACGCCGCCCAGCAGCACGCCCTTGCCGCCGCGCGGCTTCTCGAGGAAGTAGCACCCCTCCTGCGTGGCCATGCGGCCGGCAACCTCCGACATCGGGGTGAGCAGCGGCAGCGAACGGTCGGCCCGCTCGACGGTCTCGTAGGCGCAGCAGACGGCCCCGCTGTCGATCATCGCACGGGTCAGCGGCTCGCTGCTGGCAAAGTGGAAATAGGTGAAGAGGAGCTGTCCGGCACGGACGAGCTTGTATTCGGGGGCGATCGGCTCCTTGACCTTGACAATCATCTCGGCCGTCGCATAGACCTCCTCGATCGTGGGCAGGATCTCCGCTCCCACCGCCCGGTAGGCATCATCGGTAAAACCGCTGTTCACTCCGGCCGTAGCCTGCACATACACCTTGTGACCGCGCCGCGTCATCTCCTGAACGCCGGCCGGGGTCATTGCAACGCGATTCTCGTTGTTTTTGATCTCTTTGGGAATACCGATAATCATAGGTTTTGAAAGTTTTAAGGTTTTTGGCTTTCCAAATTACAAATTTTGCATCGAAATCCAAAAAAATCCGACTGATTTTTATAATATCCGTCAAAACCGATATGAAACCGTAATGTAGAACGACCGCGGCAGGGCGTAGGTCAGGCGCGTGGCGTGGGGCTGCCAGAGGGTCTGGTCGCCGGCCGCGATGCGGCGCACACGCTGCGCCTCGTAGGCACTGTAGACCATATCGTCGCCGCCGAGCAGGTTGCGCAGCATCAGGGCGACGACCAGGCGCGAACGGTCGAAATAGAAGCTCTTGAAGAGCGAGGCGCCGAGCGTCAGGGCGTCGTCCAGCCGCTCCTGCCGCACGAAGGCGTCGAAGAGTTCGGGCGACGTGCCGCCCTGGGAGGCGATGCGGTCCGTGCGGCGCAGGAAGGAGGGCTCGGCATACCGTCCGCCGACATACCCCGCCGAGAGGCGGAGCCCCCACCCTTTCGGTCCGAAGTACGCCAGCTCGGCACAGGCCGTTGCGCCGGGCACACCGCCCGACACGCAGCCGCCCATGCGGCTCACGGCCCGCATGTCGACCACCGTGTTGTCCACATCCGAAAGCACCGTGACCAGCGGGTCGCGGACATACGCGCAGTGCTGCACCGAGGCGGCCAGCGCCAGGCTCCAGCGATACGACAGCCGGATGTCGGCCGCAGCCTCCACGCCGAGAGCCCGCCAGCCGATGCCGCTCACGGACATGTCGCAGTAGAGCCCCGCCATGTCGTCGTAGTAGCGCCGCGTCTGCATGGCATCGAGCCGCAGCGTGGCATAGGCCGTCACCTGCAGCCCGACGACGGGGCCCGTCATGCGGTACGCGAGCTCCGCGGCGTAGTTCTGCTCCGCCGCCGGGTCGTCCACCGTGCGGTTGTTGTACTGGGGTTGGAAGAAGAGCTCCTCCGCCTCGGGCATGCGGGCGGCGGCAAGCAGCGCGACCGAGAGGTAGTGCCGCGGCGTGAAGGCCCAGCCGGCCGAGGCGCGAAGCGTGTAGGGAGTGAAGTGCAGCCGCCGCGAGGCACCGTAGGATTGCGCCCCGGGGAAGAGCTCCTTTTCGTAGTGGCCCCGGCGGAAGATCACCCCGTCCGAGAGCACAAGGTCCGCATCGGCCCGCAGGCGGTCGGAGCGGTAAGCGGCATGCAGGCGCACGCCCGCCTCGCGCACCGCAAGGGTGTAGTCGTAGCCGAAGCGGTCGCCGCGCCCGATCCGCCGGTCGGGATGGCGCAGGTCGTTCTGCAGCAGATTGCCGTAGGTGTCGTCGTCGACGAGGTACTGGTCGATATCCACCAAATAATCGGCCCCCAGCAGGTCGCGCATCTGCTTGTAGTGGCGTGTCGACGTGCGGCGCACCCAGCCGCCGTAGCGGAGCGTCAGCCGCCCGTCGAGCTCGGTGACGAAGGCCGCATCGGCCTGCACGTCGCCGATGCGCTCGACCCGGTCCTCGAGCGCATAGACCGCCTCGCCGCCCGCCAGGCGGTTCTGGGCGATCAGCTCGTCCCAGCGCACCTGCGTGTAGCGGGCATCGCGCGAGCGCCACGCCTGCTCGCTCTCCCGGTCACCCGTATAGGAGGGCAGGTAGCGGTAGTTGTCGGGCATGGGTGTGCGGGCGTCGTACCACCCCAATGCACTGTACCTGCGCAGGCCCGCCTCGCCGCCGAGGGTCAGGGCGAGCGACGTCTTCGCCGAAAGGGGCATGCGCCAGGTGGCGACGCCGAGCGGCACGCACTCGCGCCGCACGCGCGAATTGCGCACCCGTCCCTGCTGAAAGCCCCAGGCGGGGTTGTAGAGCGGATCGCCCGTCAGCGTGAAGGCCTCCTCCACGGAGCTCAGCCGCGTACCCCGCACCGAGGGCGGCACAACGGCCAGCAGCGACAGCTCCGCCCCGCCCGCAAAGCGTTTCGAGAGGTGAAACCCCGCCGTCAGGGCATTCGTGAAGACCCCTTCGACGTGCATGTCGCGCCCCGTGCGGGCATCGGCCGCGAGGCGCAGCCGCCAGCCGCGTCCCACGTCGAGCGACGAGGAGACCTTCGCCCCCACACGGTAGTTGCGGTCGGTCAGCCGCACCGACGCCAGGTGCGGCGTGAGCGCCTCGTCCGGCGTGAAGACAAAGCGGCGCACGCCGCCCGCCGCACCCGCTGCATCGCTCTCCGCCGCAATGCCCGCCGCACGCTCCTCCGCGGCACCCAGCAACCGCAGGGCCGCCGTATGGCGCCACGAGACGGCGATGCCGTCGAGTTCGATGCGCTCATCGTAGAAGGCCTGCCCGCGCCGCCGCAGACTCACCTGCGGGAGGTTGAAATCGGTGATCTGGCCATAAGCATCCTCCGCGACCTGCACGGCACGGTAGAAGAGCGTCGTGTCGGTCACGATCATCGGCTGCGGCTCCTCCCGCACGGCGAAGGGATAGTATTCGTCGTCGTAGGACTGGGCCGCCGCCAGGCTCGGCAGCAGCAACAGCAGGCACAGCAGGGGTTTCGTCATAGGAATGCGGCGTGTTCGGAATACAAAGATAAGACTTTTCCCGACACTTCCGCCGTCCGAATCCCCGTCGGCTCCGCCTTTTCCGACCCTCCGCGCACCATCCGCCGCCCGGCACGCGGTCCGACTCTTCCCGGCACGCGGTCCGACTCTTCCCGGTACGCAGTCCATCCGACCGCCGCGCAGGCTGCCCGAGGGCACGCATGCGGTCCGGCTCCGTCCGTTGCCTCCTCCGCCGGAGAGACACCCCAAAGAGGACCTTTTACGCCGAACTTCGCCGAAAAGCCCCTTCAAAGAGGTTTCATCATGTTCCGGGGGAGGAACGCACGGAACACCCCGGCGGGGCGGGCTCCTCCGCCGGACAGGCGCCGCCGTTACATCTCGCGGAGCGTATACCCTGCCGCCTCAACAGCCTCCTGCAGCTCGGCAAACGAATACTCCCGGCCGGAGAACTCGACGACGGCAACCGCCGGATCGAGCGTCACATGAGCCGATACACCCTCCAACGCATTGAGGGCCTTTTCCACATGAGCGCGGCAATGGTCGCACATCATGCCTTCCACACGATACTTTTTCATGGTTGTATTGTTTTCAGAAACAGATTCAGTATGTTCAGTATGAGGATGCTCCGCAGCCATCCGCCGCATCGGGCGCTCCGTGAGCACGGCCCGCTTCAGGCGCAGGCTGTTCCCGACGACACAGAGGCTGCTCAATGCCATGGCCAGACCCGCCAGCATCGGGTTCAGCCCGAAACCGAACAGGGGCTCGAAGACCCCGGCCGCCACGGGAATGGCGATCACGTTGTAGAGAAAGGCCCAGACGAGATTCTGACGGATCGTCCGCAGCGTGAGCCGCGAAAGGCGGATCGCCTCGGCGATCTTCGTCGGATCGGAGCCCACGATCGTCACCATCGCCGCATCCATCGCGATGTCGCTCCCCCGCCCCATGGCAACGCTGAAGTCGGCCTGCGCAAGGGCCGCGCTGTCGTTGATGCCGTCGCCGACCATCGCCACGCGATGTCCGTCGGCCTGCAGCTGCCGCACGAAGTCGCGCTTACCCTGCGGCAGCACCCCCGCACGGAAGGACTCGATGCCCGCCTGCCGGGCTATTTCACGCGCCGGAGCCTCCGCATCGCCCGTCACCATCCAGACGTCGATGCCGCGTGCCCGGAGGGCCTGAACCGCCGCCGGACTCTCGCGCTTGAGCCGGTCGGCAACGCCCGCCACGGCCAGCACCCGCCGGCTGTCGGCAAAGTAGACGACGCTCTTCGCCTGCGCGGCGAGCCGGTCGGCCGCAGCCGCGGCATTGGCATCGACCGCCACGCCCGCAGCCGCCAGCAGAGCCGCATTGCCGGCATGGTAGGTCTCGCCGTCGATCCGGCCGCTGACCCCCTCGCCGGGCCGCTCCGCAAAGTCGCTCACCTCCGGGTGCGGCTGTCCGCCGAGCCGCTCCGCCACGGCCGCAGCCAGCGGATGGGTCGAGCAGCGCTCCAGGGCGCTGAAGCAGGCCGCACGGCGGTCGCCGTCCCCGCACCAGATCAGGTCGGTCACCTCGGGATGCCCCTCCGTGAGCGTGCCGGTCTTGTCGAGCACGACGACATCCACGCGGGCCGCCGCCTCCAGACTCTCGGCATTGCGGATCAGGATGCCGTTCTCGGCCCCCTTGCCGATTCCCACCACGATGGCCGTAGGGGTTGCCAGCCCCAGCGCACAGGGGCACGCAACGACGAGCACCGTAACCAGCGCCAGCACCCCGCGCGTGAAGCCGTCGGCCGGATCGGCCGCCCACCACGCAACAAATGCCACCGCGGCCAGCGTCATGACCACCGGGACAAAGACCGCAGCCACGCGGTCCACGAGCCGCTGCACGGGCGCCTTGCTACCCTGCGCCTCCTGCACCTGCCGGATGATGTGGGCAAGCATCGTCCCGTCGCCCACGCGGGTCGCCCGCATGTGCAGCGCCCCGCGCAGGTTGACCGTCCCGGCGAAGAGCTCCGCCCCGGGCTGCTTGAGCACGGGGAGCGGCTCCCCGCTGAAGAGGCTCTCGTCGACCGGGGAGCTGCCCTCGCAGACCTCGCCGTCGACGGGAATCCGCTCGCCGGGACGCACCAGCAGCCGGTCACCCGGGCGCACCTCGCCGATCCGGACCCGGCGAATTGTGCCGTCGGGCTCCACGAGCGAAACCTCCTGCGGCTGCAGGCGCATCAGCTTGCGCAGCGCCTCCGTCGTCCGGCCCTTGGCCCGGGCTTCGAGCAGCCGGCCCAGCAGCACGAAGGCAATGACGACGCTTGCCGACTCGAAATAGAGGTGCGCCTCCATGCCGCGGCTCTCCCACACGCGGGGAAAGAGCAGGTTAAAGAGGCTGAAGAGATACGACACGCCCGTGCTGACGGCAACGAGCGTATCCATGTTGGCTGCCCCGTGGCGCAGCTGCCGCCACGCCGAGACAAAGAAGCTCCGCCCGCAGACAAACAGCGTCACCGAAGCGAGCAGCCACAGCACCCAGCGCACCCAGCCCACCGACTGGAACCACATGCCAAGCACGGCCACGGGCAGCGCCAGCGCAACGGCCAGCAGCGCCTGCCGCCGCAACAGCCGGTAATCGGCCGCGGCCCGGCGGTCAGCTTCATCCGCGGCCTCGTCCCCGCCGCCGGTCAGCAGGTCGTAACCCGCCGCCTGCACGGCGCTCCGCAAACCGTCGGCCGTACAGCACTGCGGATCGTAAACCACGCGGGCCGTGGCCGTCGCGGGATTCACCCCGACTTCGCGCACCCCCTCACAATGCCGCAAGGCCTTTTCGACACGCGCCACACAGGCGGCGCAGTGCATGCCCGTCACCGGGAACAGGCCCGTTTGTGTTTCATTCCGTTCCATGATCTTCGTTTCGTCACTTGTTTGTGCAAAGATACGGACGGCGCCCCGTCCCGACGTTACAGAATCGTGGGCCGGATTTACAGATTTACACGGTGACGTGCAGAGACGGCAGGCAGAAACGGGGGCGGGCAGAAACAGCAAAGGAGCAGCGGCTGGCCCGAGGGGGGGGTCAGAGTTTGTCGAGCGGTCGGCGCGGAGGCTGCGCCAGCTGCCGGTAACGGCTCGGCGTCAGGCCTGTAACCTGCTTGAACTGGGCGCTCAGGTGGGCGACGCTGGAGTAGTTCATGCGGTCGGCAATCTCGCTGAGCGAAAGCTCGCCGTAGGAGAGCAGCTCCTTGACCCGCTCGATGCGCTGCGCGATGTAGCAGCGTTCGACGGTCGTGCCGGTCTCCTCGGAAAAGAGCTTGCTCAACACGCTGTATTCGTGGTGCAGCGTCTCGGAGAGATATTCCGAAAGGTTGACGCGCAGCGGCGCATCGTCGCGGTGCACCAGACGGATGATCTCGGTACGGATCCGCTCGGCCAGCTGGCGGCGGCCATCGTCCAGCCGCTCGAAGCCCACGGCCCGCAGCGCCTCGTCCAGCCGCTCCAGCGTCGCGGCATCGGGACGCACGGCGGTTCGCACGTACCCCAGTTCGACGCACTCGGGCTCCAGCCCCAGCCGCGTGAAGAGGTCGCGCACGACCAGTATGCAGCGGTCGCACACCATGTTCCGGATGTGAAAGGTCCGACCCTCCTCCGGCGCTCTGTCCAAGGATTCCATACCGCGAAGATAACGCTTCGCCGCGGGTTGTGCAACACCCCGGCCCGGAAAATCGGAGAGCAGGCCCCTCCTCCGCGATCCCGGGCCGACCGTGGGACAACGGCAAATCGACGGCATCCGCCCATGGAACGGCGGAACATCCACCACAGTCCGCAGTCCGACCGCAGACCGATCGCTGACTGCAGCCCGGCCGCCGAACGGCAGCGAGCCCGGCTCTCCGACAATGGCACCCCGATACTCCGACAACGGTCCTCCCCCGGTGCCGGCGCCCCGATACTCCGACAACGACGCCCCGACAAAGGCAGATCGGCTGCCGCGGGTTTGGTTCTCTGCGCGGCTTGCACTATCTTTGCGGCCCGGAACCATCAACCCGGAACCGTCAAAGAGTCACTGTCATGACCGAAAAACATGCCCGCCACGGGAGCCTGCTGGCCCTCACGCCCCTGCTGGTCTTCCTGGCCACCTACCTCGCCGCATCGCTCATAACGGGCGACTTCTACCGCATGCCCATCAGCGTGGCGTTCCTCGCCGCCGCGGTCTACGCCGTTGCGACGACACGCCGGCTGCCCTTCGCCGAGCGCATCGAACACTTCTCGGCCGGAGCCGCAAACGGCAACATTCTGCTCATGATCTGGATCTTCATCCTCGCCGGAGCCTTCGCCGAGTCGGCCCGCAGCATGGGCGCCGTGGATGCCACGGTGAACCTCACGCTCCACCTGCTGCCGGGGTCGCTCCTCCCCGCGGGGCTCTTCCTCGCGGCCTGCTTCGTGTCGCTCTCCGTCGGTACCTCCGTCGGGACGATCGTCGCCCTGGGTCCCGTTGCCGCTGGGCTGGCCGAGCAGACCTCGATGAACGAGGCATGGCTCATGGGGATCGTGGTCGGCGGCGCCTTCTTCGGCGACAACCTCTCGTTCATCTCCGACACGACCATCGCCGCAACCCGCACGCAGGAGTGCGACCTGCGCGACAAGTTCCGCGTCAACGTCCGCATCGTCGCCCCGGCAGCCCTCGTGACGCTGGGCATCTACCTCTTCACGGGAAGCCATGCCCCGCAGATCGCCCATCCGGAGCACATCGAGTGGATCAAGGTGCTGCCCTACCTGCTCGTCCTCGTGGCGGCCGTCGGCGGCATGAACGTCATGAAGGTTCTGCTGCTGGGCATCCTCTCGACGGGAGTGATCGGCATCGCGACGGGCAGCTTCGCGCCGATGGGCTGGTGCGGCAGCATGGGCGAAGGGATCACGGGCATGGGTGAACTCATCATCATCACGATGCTTGCGGGCGGGCTGCTCGAACTGATCCGCCTGAACGGCGGCATCGACTACCTGATCGACCGCATGACGCGCCACATCCGGGGCCGCCGCGGCGCCGAGGGAGCCATCGCGGGGCTCGTCTGCCTCTCGAACCTCTGCACGGCCAACAACACGATCGCCATCCTGACCGTGGGCCCCATCGCCCGCAAGATCGCCGACCGCTTCGGCATCGACCGCCGGCGCAGCGCCAGCCTGCTCGACACCTTCTCGTGCTTCACGCAGGGGCTGCTCCCCTACGGCGCGCAACTACTCATGGCTGCCGGCCTCACGGGGCTCTCGCCGCTGGAGATCATCCGCTACCTCTACTACCCCTTCGTCATGGGATTCGGCGCCGTACTGGCCATCGTGCTGCGCTATCCCCGCAAAATCTGATCCGGCCGCCCGCTTCCGGGCCGCCCCATACGCACACGAAAACACCCGCAACGCCTTGTGGCGCTGCGGGTGTTCTGCAATCCGCTGCGGGACGGTTACTCGATTTCGAGCAGCACGGCGTCCGTAGCTACGGTGTCGCCCGCCTGCACGAGAATCTGCTTCACCTTGCCCGAGTAGTCGGTCGTAACCGAGTTCTCCATCTTCATGGCTTCGAGCACGAGGACCTCCTGTCCGGCCTTGACCTCGTCGCCGACCTTCACCTTGATGTCGATGATGCGGCCCGGCAGCGGTGCCGTCACGGCATTGCCCGTGATGACCACCTGCTTCTTCTCCTCGACCGGCTTCTCCTCGACCTTCGGCGTTGCGGGTTTCGCCGCCTCGTAGGCCTTCTTCTTCTGTTCGGTCAGGAAGGTCTTGGCCACGAGCGGGAAGAGCTCGAGCAGCAGCACCTCCTTCTCGTTGGCGGCGAGCTTCACACCTCCGGCCTCCGGAAGTTCGGGATTGGGCTGCATCTGGTATTTCGACGTATCGTAGGGCGTCTCCTCACGCACGCCGCAGATCTTGAAGCGGAACTCGGGATCGATCTTCACGGGCGTCTTGCCGTACTCGCCCTTCACCAGTCCGACGAACTGCGACGACTTGTTGGTGTACATCGGACGTCCGGCCTTCTCGTCGAGGGCGCAGTTCACGGCCTGTGCGCCGACGATCTGCGACGTCGGAGTCACCAGAGGCGGCAGACCCGCAGCCAGACGCACCGACGGGATGAGCTCCATGGCGCGGGGCAGAATCTCCTCCGACTTGAGCTGCTTGAGCTGGGCCACCATGTTCGAGTACATGCCGCCCGGGATTTCGGCCTTCTGCACCAGTTCGTTCGGTGCCGGGAAGCCGAAGTAGGCCTCGATCTTGCGGCAGGCGGCGATCGTCGCCTCCTCGTCGTCGTTCTGCGCGGCCTTGATGGCGGCGTCGAACAGCGCGTCGATCTCGGCGGGCAGCTTGTCCGTCAGCGGGTTGAACGGCTTGGGCTCGGGCTTCTCGACGCCGAATACCGACATGTTCAGCTCCTTGCGGATCTCACGCAGCTGCGTGTTGATCTTCGCCACGGCCTCCATGTTCACGCCGATGTCGATGCCGAGCTTCTGGCAGAAGACGTAGACCAGCTCGATGGCCGGAGCGCCCGTGCCGCCGCCGAAGTACCAGCAGTTGGTGTCGACGATGTCGACGCCCGCCACGATGGCTGCGAGCACCGATGCCAGACCGTAACCCGGCGTACAGTGGGTGTGGAAGTCGACCGGAATCGAGAGGTGCTGCTTGAAGAGCTTGACAAGCGTGGCCACGCGGCGCGGCGGAATCAGGCCCGACATGTCCTTGATCGTAATCATGTCGGCACCGAGGGCCGCCATCTGGCGGGCCTTGTCGAGGAAGTAGGCGTCGGTGAAGACCTGCTCGTGCTTCTTCTTGCCCATCAGGCGCTGCATGAAGGTCGGTTCGGGGTATTTCGGGTCGACCGTATAGCAGACGGCGCAGTCGGCGATGCCACCGTACTGCTTCACGTACTTGACCGTCGATTTCACGTTGTCCACATCGTTCAGGGCATCGAAGATACGCATGATGCCCAGACCGCTCTCGATGGCGTTGCGGCAGAAGCCGTCGATGATCTCATCCGTATAGGGCGAATAGCCGAACAGGTTGCGGCCGCGCGACAGGGCCGTGAGCTTCGAGACGTTGCCGATGGCCTTGTGAATGGTCTCCAGACGGGTCCAGGGGTTCTCGTTCAGGTAGCGCATCACCGAGTCGGGCACGGCTCCGCCCCACACCTCCATCGCATAGAAATTCGCATCCTTGTAATAAGGCAGGCAGCGGTCGATTTGCGCCTGATTCATGCGGGTTGCGAACGAGGACTGCTGTCCGTCGCGCAACGTAAGGTCTCTGATCTTGAGATTTCTCGCCATTGTATAGGAAATTAAAGGGTTTTACCTGCGTTACTGTTATTCCGATAACAAAGATAATAAACAATTCGGATTTCCAACAATTTTGCGAAAAAAATCGCAAAAATTCATCACCTCAACTTACTTTCCGTAAATCAAAAGCCGTCACGGGACGTCCGATGTCCGGCGTCGGCCTCCGCGTCGGGGCTCCTGCGGCGGGCGGGCCGGTCGAGGTACTTGCGCTTGAAGAGATCGACGCAGAAGACGAACATCGCCAGCAGGAGGGGCCCGAAGATCACCCCCATGAAGCCGAAGAGCGACAGCCCGATGATGACGCCGAAGATCGTGACGAGCGGGTGCGCGTTGTCGAGCCGCTTCTGCAGGACCATGCGCAGGATGTTGTCGACCTGCGTGACGACCAGCACGCCGTAGAGCAGCAGGCCGACGGCCTGGCCCCAATGTCCCGCCAGCCCCGTGTAGAGGGCCAGCGGCACCCAGACGAGCGCCGTGCCGACGATCGGAATCACCGTGGCGAAGCCCGTCAGCACGCCCCATAACAGCGTCCCGTGCACGCCGAAGATCACGTAGCCCACCCAGGCGACGAACCCCTGCCCCACGGCCAGCAGCGGGATGACGATGGCGTTCGAGCGGACGATGCGGTGGATTTCGCGCAGCACGTCGCCGCCCTCGCTGCGGTTGAAGGGGAGCATTTCGCGAACATAGGCCTCCATGCGGCAGCCGCCGACGAGCAGGAAGTAGAGCACGAAGAGCAGCACGACGACATTGACGGCGAAGCTGCCGATCGCCTCGACGAGCTGCTGCCCCAGCTTCGGAAGGTAGGCCAGGATCTCGCGCAGGTTGCTCTCCTGCCAGAGGTCGTAGCCCGTCCGGACACGGATCACGCGCGTGACATCCCGGACCGAGGCGATGAGCGACTGCGGGTCGAGCGTCACGTCCTGCACCTTGCTGACGACGAGCCACACGATGCCGCTGATCGGGATAAGGAAGCAGAGGACGGCCTCGCCCAGCAGCAGCCAGGCCGCCGGACCGCGGCGCCAGCGGCGGTGTTCGGTGAGTCGGATCATCTGCCCGCGCAGCAGGACGTAGATCGTCGCGGCGCCCAGCAGGCCGCCCAGAAAGGGAATCAGCTCGATGAAGACCGTCACCCCCATGCCGAGGATGAGGGCGACGAGCGAATAGCGCCAGTATCGTTCACGGATCGAAGCCATACGCCGACAGCAGCGCAAGGAGCGTGCCGCGAACGGATGCCGCACCACATGAAGGCGGGAAAAGGGCAGACGGCCGCCGGGCAGCGTGGGCCCGCACGGCACGTGCGGCGTCAGAGCAGGCGCTGCCGCAGCGCTTCGCACGAAGCCTCGGGATCGTGCGGATCGAACAGGAAGCCGTCGATGCCGGCCTCGCGTGCCGCGGCGATGTTGGCCGCACGGTCGTCGATGAAGAGCGTCTGGGCCGGATCGAGCCCGTAGCGGTCTAACAGGATGCGGTAAATGCGCGGCTCGGGCTTGACCGTACCCTCCTCGCACGAGACAACCTCGCCGTCGAAGAGCGCGTAGACGTCGGCACGCCGCAGGAAGTCGATGAACTCGCGCGACATGTTCGACAGCACGTAGAGACGATATCCCGCCCGCTTCAGCTCGCCGACGAGCCGCTCGGTCGCCCGCACGGGCTCCTGCCGGTCGATCGCCTCCCGCACATAGGCCCGGGCCACGTCATGCGTGCAGCCGTACAGGGCGCACAGGGCGTCGACCACCTGATCGAGCGTCAGCGTACCGCGGTCGTACTCGACCCAGAAGTCGGGCATCGGGTCGGTGCGGATAAAGCGGAAGAAGTCGATGAATTCGGGTGAGCACTTGTGCTTGTCACGGGCGAAAAGGACGCCGCCGAGGTCGAAAACGATATTTTTCATGCGGCAAAGATAGGCTTTTCGCCCGACATTTCTTCGGTGCGCCGGCAAAAAAAGCCGGTCGCCTTCCGTCCGGATACGACGCGGGAGGTCCGGCGCCGTTCCGGACCTCCCGCTCTCCGGCCGGAGAATCAGTCGGCGCGCGAGACCACCAGACAGTCCACCATCGCCTGGTTGACCTCCATGTGCATGTTCTCGTTCCACGGGCAGAACTCCAGCGTCACGACATGACGGCCCGGCGTGAGGGCGATGCGGACACGGTTGGTCAGGCCCCATTCGTCCCAGGCCCCTTCGCCGCGCTGCGGAAAGACCACGCAGCGGGCATGCGCGCCGTCCACACGCATCGTGCGCAGCGCACAGCGGTTGTGCGTCTCCACCGAGCCGTTGCCGTTGGCATAGCGCCACGCAAGGACGTACTCTCCCGGCTCCCCGATCCGGATCGGGATCTCGATCCGCCGGTTGACCGTCCGGGCGATCTCGACAAACCCGCGGCCCGAGTATCCGCTGTAGGGATATGCGGCGGCCGGGGCATACTCCTCCGCCTCGTACAACCGTGTCGTGCGGTAGCTCGCGACGGGCTCGCTGGCGAACGACTCGATCCCGTCGGCCGAAAGGGCCGTCACCTGCCAGCTCCCGGTCTCGTCGTCGGGCAGCGGGAACACGGCGTCGGAGGTCTCGCCGACAGGCGTCCCGTCGCGGTAGATGCGGTAGGTGCAGCCCTGCTCGGGCTCCCAGAGCAGGCGGTTCACGCCGAAGTCCGCCTCGGGAGTGCGGGGCGAGTAGCGGTTCGCGGTCAGGTTGATCCGGCCTGCGGGCAGCGGCTCCGAAGCCAGGCGGATCTCAACGGCGTGCCGTCCGCGGAGGGTATCCGCCAGGAAGGGCTCCTGCTCGACGCCGTCCACGCGGAACGAGGCGATGCGGTTGCCCCAGCCCGACAGCGAGATGTCGAGCAGGGCCTCGCGGTAGCGGAAATTCTCCAGGCGCCGCGGGGCATCGAGCGCCTCGGGGACGAAAGGGGCGAAGCGCAGCCCGTCGGCCTCGAAGTCGAGCCCGAAGAGCAGGCGGTATGTAAGGGCGAGGTTGCCCGAAAGGCTCCACAGCATGTTCGCCGAGTTGATCTGCGTGCCGTAGCGGTCGCCGGACCAGCTGACAAAGTTCTCCTGATTGGTCAGGAAGAGCAGCCCGGCCCGCCAGATGGCGCCGATGCCGTGGAGGACGTTGGGCTCGTTGCCCGTGCGGGCTGCCGCCAGCGTCCAGTAGGCCTGCACGAAGGGCCACACGGCATCGTTGTGGTAGGGCGGCACGTCGGGAATGCTCGGGAAGAAACAGGGCGTGCCGAAATCGAGCGACGGAACCTGTTCGACGACGCGCGACGCGCGCTCGGCCGGGGCGATGTCCCACAGGATGCAGAGCGCCTCGCCGAGCGTCTCGCTGCGGGGCGACAGCAGCAGCGTGTCGCGGCCGTAGAGGAACTGCCCGTAGTAGCCCCGCTCCTCGATCCAGAGCCGGGCATTGATCCCTTCACGCAGCAGTCCGGCATGACGGGCATACCTTGCGGCGAGCTCCGCCTCACCCCGCCGGGCCGCAATCTCGGCAAGCACCTCGCAGACGCGGCAGTGTACGGCGCAGGTCCCGAGGTTCTCGCTGGCATAGATGTCCGCCGGCTGCATCCAGCGCGGATACTCCTGCTCGCGCCAGTCGAGGAAGGAGCTCTCACCGCGCACGAGCTGCGTGACGGGATCGTAAACCACCCGCATGTCGTCCTCCACCGAACGGCGGATCACGGGCCAGATCGTATCGAGCCACGCCTCGTCGCCCGTGACCTTGTAGACCTCGTAGGCCGCCACGGCCCAGATCATGCGGTCCGACGAGACGGGCCAGGCGCCGCCCGTACCCGTATCCTGCACGATGCGGCCCAGAGGGTCGACCTTGCGCATCAGACTCTTTTTCGCCACCTCGGGCTGCACGTGCGCCATGGCCAGCAGGATGCTGTAGCTCACGTCGCGCGTCCACACGCCGCTCCAGTTCCGGCCGGTGCGGAGCGTCGAATCGGGCTCGACGGCGCGGTTCACCTCGTCGAGCGAAAGGTTGTACATGGCCCGTTCGACGGGCAGGCCCCCGATCAGCCGGGGATAGGCCGAAATATCGGTCCCGAGCCGCCAGCGCTGTTCGACAACGCTGTCGGCGCCCGGCGCGGCACCCGTAAAGTCGGAGACGATCTCCGTATCGGAGAGCACGCGGGCCGTATATTGGGCCTGCGTCACCCCGTCACGCAGCAGCTCGTAGCTTGCGGTGCGGTACACGACATCGCTGCCGCACGAGACGCCCAGCAACAGCAGCGGCAATAGAATCTTTCGCATGGATTCAGAAAGTTCGGTTCGACATGATTTTCCAAAAAGGGCCCCGTCCCGAAGGAGAGGCCCGAGAATTCCTGTTGAGTTGACCGTCAGAAGAGGTGGAAGACCACGGTCAGACCCGCCATGACGATGGCGACCATCGACATGAGCTTGACGAGGATGTTGAGCGACGGGCCCGACGTATCCTTGAACGGATCGCCCACCGTATCGCCCACGACCGTTGCCTTGTGGCACTCGGAGCCCTTGCCGCCGTAGTGTCCCTCCTCGATCATCTTCTTGGCGTTGTCCCACGCACCGCCGGCATTGGCCATGAAGACCGCCAGCACGAAGCCCGAGCTCAGGCCGCCGACAAGCAGGCCCATGACGCCCGCCACGCCGAAGACAAGGCCCACGACCACCGGCACGATGATCGCCAGCAGACTCGGGAAGAGCATCTCACGCTGTGCCCCGCGCGTCGAGATGGCCACGCAACGCGCATAGTCGGGCGTACCCTCGCCCGTGAGGATGCCCTTGATCTCGCGGAACTGACGCCGCACCTCCTGCACCATGCTCTCGGCGGCGCGGCCCACGGCATTCATCGTCAGACCGCAGAAGAGGAACGACATCATCGCGCCGATGAAGAGACCGATGAGCACCGTGGGGTTCATCAGCGAGATGCGGTAATACTCCATGAAGTCGAGGATCGAGGCGCTCTGCACGAGCTGCTCCGTGCCGTTCGGCATCATGAGCACCTCGATGCCATTGTGCAGCAGGCCGATGCGGATCTCCTCGATGTAGGAGGCCAGCAGCGCCAGCGCCGTCAGGGCCGCCGATCCGATGGCGAAGCCCTTGCCCGTGGCGGCCGTCGTGTTGCCCAGCGCATCGAGCGCGTCGGTACGCTTGCGCACCTCGGCACCCAGGCCGCTCATCTCGGCATTGCCGCCCGCATTGTCGGCGATGGGTCCGTAGGCGTCGGTCGCCAGCGTGATGCCCAGCGTCGAGAGCATGCCCACGGCCGCGATGCCGATGCCGTAGAGGCCCATCGACATGTTCTGCGGCGAGAGCATCTGCTCCATGTCGAAGCCGATGGCGCAGAGGTAGGCCACGATGATCGCCACGCCGATCGTCACGACGGGAATCGCCGTCGAGATCATACCCGAGCCCACGCCGGCGATGATGACCGTGGCGGGACCCGTCTGGGCGCTGCCGGCGATCTTCTGCGTCGGCTTGTAGGAGTGCGACGTGTAGTATTCGGTTGCCTGGCCGATGATGATGCCGGCCACGAGGCCCGTGATGACCGAGCACGAGAGGCCGACCCAGTTCTCGATGTCGAGCAGGTAGAGGATGCCGAACGTCGCCACGGCGATGAGCGCCGAGCTGACATTCACGCCGCGCCCGAGCGAGCGCAGCAGCTCCCGCATCGAGGCCCCCTCCTTCGTGCGCACGAGGAAGATGCCGAAGATCGAGAGGACGATGCCCACGGCGGCGATCAGCATCGGCGCCAGCACGGCCTTGAGCTGCATCGCCTCGCCACCCACGGTGGCAAAGGCCGCGGCACCGAGGGCCGCCGTCGCCAGCACCGAGCCGCAGTAGCTCTCGTAGAGGTCGGCGCCCATGCCGGCCACGTCGCCCACGTTGTCACCCACGTTGTCGGCGATGGTCGCCGGGTTGCGCGGGTCGTCCTCCGGGATGCCGGCCTCGACCTTGCCCACGAGGTCGGCGCCCACGTCGGCCGCCTTCGTGTAGATACCGCCGCCGACACGCGCGAAGAGCGCCTGCGTCGAGGCGCCCATGCCGAAGGTCAGCATCGTCGTGGTGATGACCACGAGCTTCTGCGGACCCGTCGCCTCGACAAAGTGGTTCAGGATCACATACCAGAACGAGATGTCGAGCAGGCCGAGCCCCACGACCACAAGGCCCATCACGGCGCCGCTGCGGAAGGCGACCTTCAGGCCGCGGTCGAGCGACTGCCGCGCGGCATTGGCCGTGCGGGCCGAGGCGTAGGTCGCGGTCTTCATGCCGAAGTAGCCGGCCAGGCCCGAGAAGAATCCGCCCGTAAGGAAGGCGAAGGGCACCCATTCGTTCTGCACGCCCGCCCCGTAGGCCAGGTAGGCGAAGAAGAGCGCCAGAACCACGAATACGAGCCCCACGACCTTGTACTGCTGCCGCAGGTAGGCCATGGCACCCATGCGCACGTGCGCGGCGATTTCGCGCATGCGCGGCGTACCCTCGTCCTCGCGCTTCATCAGACGGTAGAAGGCCCAGGCAAAGACCAGCGCGATAACGGAAGCGACGGGTACGACCCAGAAAATCATCGGAGTGTTCGTCATTTGGCAATAGTTTAGATTGGAAACGTGGACATAAAGATAGGAAAAATCCCGCAATACGACTCACCGAAGCCGGGAAAAAGAGGTCCCGGGAGAAAAAAAGCCGGGGCTCCGGAATCCGGAGCCCCGACCTGGGCGACCGACAACGGCCGGAAGGGACGTTCCCGACAGGGAACTACGATCCGAAGTTGTCGTAGAGGATGTTTTCGGGCGGCACGCCGAGCGAGTCGAGCATCTTGACCACCGAAGCGATCATCATCGGAGGTCCGCACATGAGGTAGATGCAGTCCTCGGGAGCCTGATGGTGCTTCAGGTAGTTCTCGTAGAGCACGTTGTGCACGAAGCCCGGTGTGTACTTCTCGCCGGCGGCATCGGCCTCCGGATCGGGACGGTCCAGTGCGAGGTTGAACGAGAAGTTGGGGAACTCCTTTTCGATCTCGCGGAACTCGTGCACGTAGGGAGCCTCCTTCAGCGCACGGGCACCGTACCAGAACGATACGGGACGCTTCGTCTTCTCGGTCTTGAACAGGTGCATCAGGTGGCTGCGCATCGGGGCCATGCCGGCGCCGCCGCCGATGAAGATCAGCTCCTGCGTGTCGGGCAGGTTGTCCGGCAGGAAGAACTCGCCGTAGGGGCCCGAAATGGTCACCTTGTCACCCGGCTTGCGCGAGAAGATGTACGACGAGCAGATACCCGGGTTCACCTTCATGAACGAGCCCGTGGCACGGTCGAACGGCGGCGTGGCGATACGGATGTTCAGCATGATGATGTTGCCCTCGGCCGGGTGGTTGGCCATCGAGTAGGCGCGGAACGTCGGTTCGGGGTTGGTCGTCACCAGGTCCCACATCTTCATGCGGTCCCAGTCGGCGCGGTACTTCTCGTCGATGTCCATGTCCGAGAACTTGATGGCGTCGTACTTCGGGATGTCGATCTGGATGTAGCCGCCGCTGCGGAACTTGAGGTTCTCGCCCTCGGGCAGCTTCACGACGAACTCCTTGAGGAAGGTCGAGATGTTGCGGTTCGACACCACGGTGCACTCCCACTTCTTGACGCCCAGCACGGCCTCGGGAACCTTGATCTTGAGGTTCTCCTTGACCTTGACCTGGCAGCCCAGGCGCCAGTGGTCCTTGGCCATCTTGCGCGAGATGAAGCCGGTCTCGGTGGGCAGGATGTCGCCGCCGCCCTCGAGCACCTGGCACTTGCACATGCCGCACGAGCCGCCGCCGCCGCAGGCCGACGGCAGGAAGACCTTGTTGTTGGCCAGCGTCGAGAGCAGCGTCGAACCGCTCTCGGTCGTAATCACGCGCTCGCCGTTGTTGATGTCGATCGTCACTTCGCCCGACGAGGTCAGTTTAGCCTTTGCATAGAGAAGCAGTGCGACCAGTACCAGCGTGATGACCAGAAAGGCCGCGATCGCTATTAAAATCGTTGTAGTCATTTTCCGAATCTCTTTTTGAAGGTTAGAACTGAATGCCCGAGAAGATCATGAAGGCGATACCCATCAGGCCCGTGATGATGAAGGCGATGCCGGGGCCCTTCAGCGCCGCGGGGATGTGCGAGTAGGAGGTCTTCTCGCGGATGGCGGCCATCATGACGATGGCGAGCCACCAGCCCAGACCCGAACCAAGACCGTAGACGATCGTCTGCCAGAGCGATGTGAGCTCGCCGCCGTCGACCTTCTGCTGCATGAAGAGCGAGCCGCCCATGATGGCGCAGTTCACGGCGATCAGCGGCAGGAAGATACCCAGCTGGTTGTAGAGCGTCGGCGAGAACTTCTCGACGATCATCTCGACGAGCTGCACGAAGGCGGCGATCGTCGCGATGAAGATGATGAACGCGAGGAAGCTCAGGTCCACGCCCGCAACGAGTGCATCGGGTTTGAGGACATATTCATACAAGAGGTAGTTCAGCGGCACGGTCATCACCATCACGAAGGTGACGGCGGCGCCGAGGCCGAGGGCCGTCTTGACGCTCTTCGACACGGCGATGTAGGAGCACATGCCGAAGAAGAAGGCGAAGACCATGTTGTCGACGAAGATCGACCGGATAAAGATATTCAATGATTCCATACGCTATCTCCTATTTTTCCTGTAAGTCCTTGTTGCGCGAACGATGCACCCAGATGATGCAGCCCACGATGATGAGCGCCATGGGCGGGAAGAGCATCAGACCGCAGTTGGAATAGAAGCCTCCCTCGGTGATGTACCAGCTCTCGGGAATGACGCGGAAGCCCAGCAGGCTGCCCGAACCGAAGAGCTCGCGGAAGAAGGCCACGATGACCAGAATCAGACCGTAGCCCAGGCCGTTGCCGATGCCGTCGAGGAACGAAGCCCAGGGCTTGTTGCCCAGTGCGAAGGCCTCGACGCGGCCCATGACGATACAGTTGGTGATAATCAGACCGACGTAGACCGACAGCTGTTTGGAGATCTCGTAGACGTAGGCCTTGAGGACCTGGTCGACGAGGATCACCAGCGCGGCGATCACCACGAGCTGGACGATGATGCGGATGCGCGCCGGCACGCCGTTGCGCAGCAGCGACATCACCAGGTTCGAGAATGCCGTCACGACGGTCACGGAGAGTGCCATCACGATGGCCGGCTTGAGCTGCACGGTGACAGCCAGCGCCGAGCAGATACCGAGGATCTGCACGATGACCGGGTTGTTCGCGGAGAACGGCCCCGTCAGATACTTCATGTTTTTAGCCGAAAACAAGGGCTCTTTTTCGTTCTTACTCATTGTTTTCTACTTGTTTTCATCGTTAGACTCATCGCTGACGGGGGCGAGGACGACCTGCTCGGCGGCCGCGCGGCGCTTGGCCTCGAGCAGCGGCAGGTAGTTCGCCAGGCTGTTGTAGAGCATGGCCGTCACGCCGTCCGAGGTCTTCGTGCCGCCCGAGATGGCATCCACCTCGTGGGCGGGGTCCTTCGCACCGCCCTTGCGCAGCGTCACCGAGACGAACTTGTCGCCCTCGAAGATCGTCTTGCCGACGAAATTGGCCTGATACTTCGCCGTGGAGATCTCGGCGCCCAGACCCGGCGTCTCGCCCTTGTGGGCCATGATGACGCCGGCGACCGTGTTCATGTCCTTCTCCAGGGCGACATAGCCCCAGATCGGGCCCCACAGACCCATGCCCGTGACGGGAACGACCACGCGGCCGTCGCGCGCCTCGAAGACGGGGAACTTGCCGGCGGCATAGGCGCCCGGCAGGTCGTTGAGCAGCGCGAAGACATCCTCGCCGTCGATGCGCGCGCCGTTCTTGTCGACGACGTAGGCGTCGATGAACTCGTCGTAGCGCTGGTCCGAGGCCGAGAGCGAGGCCAGGATGGCCTGCTTCTTCTCGTTGAGCTCGTTTTCATACTGACGCTTCTGGAGTCCCAGCGCGGCCAGCGCCAGCAGCGTGGCCACGATGACAACCATCACCGTCGAGTAGAGGATGATGTAGGCGTTGCTGTTCGTATCGCTGAAGAGTCCCTTCTTCTTCTCCGTGATCTCCGTAAATTCCGAAGCCGGAGCCGCGCAGACGGGGCACTTATCGGGTGCGGCCGCTCCTTCGTGGATGTAGCCGCAGACATTGCATCTGAATTTTCTTGTTGCCATGACAGTCTGCTTATTTGGCGAGTTTGACACGTTTCTTGCGGCGCGAAATGTTGGCCTCGACCACGTAGTAGTCCACCAGCGGCGCCAGGGCGTTCATGAAGAGGATCGAAAGCATCATGCCCTCGGGGTAGGCGGGGTTTACCACGCGCGTGAGCACGGCGAGCGCACCCGTCAGGAAGCCGACGATGTACTTGCCCGTGTTGGTCTGGGCCGAGGTCACGGGGTCCGTGGCCATGAAGACCGCACCGAAGGCGAAGCCGCCGACGATCAGGTGCTGCCAGGCGGGATACGACGTCACGCCCAGCCCCTGGAAGAGGTAGCCCATGGCCAGACCGCCGACGAATACCGACACCATCGTGCGCCACGAGGCGATGCCCGTCCACAGCAGGATCACGGCGCCGATCAGGATCGCAAGCGTCGAGGTCTCACCGAACGATCCGGGCATGAAGCCCAGGAAGGCGTCCATCGGCGAGTAGCCCATGTTGCCCGTCGTGGCGAGGTGCTCGAGGGCCGTGGCGCCCGAAGCGGCGTCGACCTGTGCGCCCATCATCGTCCAGTTGGAGTACCAGACGGTCTCACCCGACATGAAGGGGGTGAAGGCGAAGAAGGCGAAGGCGCGGGCCACGAGTGCCGGGTTGAAGACGTTCATGCCCGTACCGCCGAAGACCTCCTTGCCGAAGATCACGGCGAAGGCCGTCGAGACGGCCACCATCCACAGCGGCGTCGAGACGGGGAAGATCATCGGGATGAGCAGACCCGTCACGAGGAATCCCTCGTTGACCTCATGCTTGCGCACCTGCGCGAAGTAGAATTCGATGCCCAGACCGACGATGTACGAGACGCAGACCATCGGCAGCACGCGCACCAGACCGTAGAAGAAGGCGCGGAAACCTTCGAGACCCACCAGATGGCCCGTGTTGTAGCAGCCGAAGAGGAAGGCCGGCATGAGGGCCAGGACGACGACGATCATCGTGCGCTTCATGTCGTTGCAGTCGCGGATGTGGGCACCGCGCGTGGTGGTCGTGTTCGGCACGAAGAGGAAGGTCTCGAACGCGTCGAACGTAGACTCCAGGAAGCCCAGTTTGCCGCCCTTGGAGAAGGTGGGCTTCAGATTATCGATAATTTTTCTCAATCCCATCGTTATGCCTCCTTAATCATTAAGTTAATACCGTCGCGGATGATCTGCTGGATCTCGATCTTCGAGGGATCGACGAACTCGCACAGGGCGAAGTCCTCCTCGACGACCTCGTAGATGCCGAGATTCTCCATCTTCTCGATGTCGCCCGCCAGGCAGGCCTTGAGCAGGTACATCGGGTAGATGTCCATGGGCAGGTAACGCTCGTAGAGACCCGTCACGACGAACGGACGCTCGCCGCCGTTCATGTTCGTGTCGAGGTTGTATGCCTTGCGCGGGCAGAGCCACGAGAAGTAGGCGTGCGAGACGGAGAACTTGTTCAGACGGGGCATCGCCCAGCCCAGCAGCTCGTAGCGGTCGCCCTCGGGGATCACCGTGATCTGGTTGGCGTAGAAGGCAAGGAAGCCTTCGGGGTCGGTCTTCACACCCGTGAGGACGTTGCCCGAGATGATGCGCACGTGCCCGTTCTCCTTCTGCGGCTTGAGGTTGCCCTTGAGGATCGAGTCCACGCGGGCGCCCGAGATGACGCGCACGTAGTGCGGCTTCTCCACTTCGGAGCCCGTCACGGCGATGATGCGTGTCATGTCGACATGACCCTCGTTGACCAGGCGGCCGATGATGGCCACGTCCTGGATGTTCACCGTCCAGACGATGTCGCCCTTGTTCACGGGATCGATGTGGTGGATCTGCACGCCGACGTTGCCCACGGGGTGCTTGCCTGCAAAGGTGTGCGTCTCGACGCCCTTCAGGGCGGTCATTCCGCCCTCGGCCTTGGCACGCACCGAGAGGTGCACCTTGCCCGGCGTGAGCCGGCGCAGCAGGTCGATACCCGCCTGCAGGTTCTTCTGCTCGGACTTCAGCACGAAGTTGTAGTCCGGGGCCAGCGGCGCGGAGTCGAACGCCGAGATGAAGATCGCCTTCGGCGTGTCGTCCGGCGAGGCAATGACGCCGTAGGGACGCTGGATGATCATCGGCCAGAGACCCGCATGCAACAACAGCTCGACGATCTGCTCGCGCGTCGCCTTCTGAAGATCGGGCTTCGCGAACTCCTCGTAGCGCTGCACGGCGTCGGGCGTGACCGTCACGGTGAGAATCCTGCGTTTCTCGCCGCGGTTTACGGCCGCCACCTTGCCGCTGACGGGCGACGTGAAGAGAATGCGCTCGTTGTACTTGTTGAAGAACAACGGCGTACCGGCCTTCACCTCATCACCCACCTTAACCAGCAACTTGGGAGTCACACCCTCGAAATCGAGGGGTGAGAGGGCGTACTCGGCAGCCGTCGGCGCGTCGCTCAACGACTCCTGAGCCTTACCCAGCAGATTGATGTCGAGACCCTTGCGTAGTGTAATGATTTTCGACATGGTTAAAGATATTTGATGTGTTATGTTTGGAGTTTCCGTCCTGCTGTTAGCGAGCTAACAGTTTAATCGCGTGCGAAAGTACGAAATTTTTTCCGAAAAACCCCATCCGGCACCCATTATTTCCTAAATATCCTTAAAATTCCTAAATTTGCCGCTGCAATGGACTCCTACGTCAACATACACACGCACCGTCCGACGGGTTGCGGCATCGAACTCCGCACGGCCGGCGTACACCCGTGGTACGCTGACCGCGAAAGCGTTGCGTCGATTCTCCCGCAGCTGGAGACCGCACAGGCCGTAGGCGAAACGGGCCTCGACGCCCTGCGCGGTCCCGACCACGAGATCCAGTTGACGCGGCTGCGCGAGCAGCTGGCGCTGGCCCGCCGGCGGGGGCTGCCCGTCGTGCTGCACTGCGTGCGGACGTTCGAGGAGCTGATGGACGAGGTGGCGCGCTGCGAACCGCGCGCAGTCATCTTCCACGGCTTCATCGGCTCGCCCGAGCAGGCGCGCCGCGCCTTCGCACGGGGCTACTACCTCTCGTTCGGCGAGCGGAGCCTCGCCTCGCGGCGTGCGTGTGCCGCGCTGCGGGCGGTGCCCCTCGACCGGCTCTTCCTCGAGACCGACGAGAGCGAGCTGTCCATCGCCGAGATTTACGCCCGTGCGGCGGCCGTGCGAGGCACGACGGTCGGGGAGCTGCAACGGGCCACGCTGGAGAACTACGAACGGATATTTGGCAAATGAACGACAACTGGCTGGAACGCACCGAGCTGCTGCTCGGCCGTGAGAAGCTCGACCGCCTACGGCAGGCGCACGTGCTGGTCGTGGGACTGGGCGGCGTGGGAGCCTACGCCGCGGAGATGATCGCCCGCGCGGGCGTGGGAACGATGACCGTCGCGGACGCCGACGCCGTGGCGCCGTCGAACATCAACCGCCAGCTCGTGGCGCTGCACTCGACCGTCGGGCGGCAGAAGGCCGACGTGCTGGCCGAGCGGCTGCGCGACATCAACCCGGCGCTGCACCTTACGGTCGTCAACCGCTACATCCGCGACGAGGAAACCTACGCGCTGCTCGACGCGGCACATTACGACTACGTTGTCGACGCCATCGACACCCTCTCGCCCAAGCTGGCTCTGATCGCCGCGGTCCTCGAACGGGGCATTCCGCTGGTCAGCTCGATGGGTGCCGGGGCCAAGACCGACCCGACGCGGATGGAGATCGCCGACATCTCGAAGACGCACCACTGCCCGCTGGCGCACATGCTCCGCAAGCGGCTCCACAAGATCGGCATCCGCCGGGGTTTCCGCGCGGTCTTCTCGCCCGAGCCGATCCGCGAGGGGGCGATGATCCTCTGCGAGGAGCAGAACAAGAAGTCGAACGTCGGCACGATCTCCTACCTTCCGGCGACGTTCGGCATCGGCTGCGCGTCGGTCGTGATCCGCGACCTGATCGGCGAACTGGAATGAACGGACTCTCAAAAGAACGACACGATATGGAAAAACCGAAGATTGTCTTTCTGGACGAATACACCTTGAGCGGCGCGGACACCGGCCGTCTGCGCGCGCTGGGCGACTACACGGGCTACGAACAGACCGCACCCGCCGAGGTCGCCGACCGCTGCCGCGGGGCCGAGGTCGTCATCACGAACAAGGTGGTGATCGACCGCGCCCGGATGGAGGCGCTGCCGCACCTGCGGCTGATCTGCGTCGCGGCGACGGGCATGAACAACATCGACCTCGAGGCCGCGCGCGAACGGGGCATCGAGGTGCGCAACGCCGCGGGTTACTCGACCCACTCGGTGGCCGAGACGACACTCGGGGCCGCCATCGCCCTGCGGCGCCAGACGGTCTGGTACGACCGCTTCGTCAAGAGCGGCGCCTACTCGGCCTCGGGACGCCAGTTCCACTTCCACGGCGCCAACCACCAGCTTCACGGCTCGCACTGGGGCATCGTGGGGCTCGGGACGATCGGCCACGAGGTGGCCCGCCTGGCCGCGGCCTTCGGCTGCGAAGTGCGCTACACCTCCACGTCGGGCGTCGCACGCGCCGAGCAGTACCCCGCCCTGCCGCTCGCCGGGCTGCTCGCCTGGGCCGACGTCATCTCGGTGCACTGCCCGCTGAACGACCGCACGCGCGGGCTGATCGGCACGGCGGAGCTGCGGCAGATGAAGCCCACGGCGCTGCTCATCAACGTGGCGCGCGGCGGCATCGTCGACGAGGCGGCCCTTGCCGCGGCACTCGACGGCGGCCAGATCGCCGGTGCGGCCCTCGACGTCTTCTGCGCCGAGCCGCCCGCGGCCGACAGTCCGCTGCTGCACCTTGCCGAGCCCGACCGGCTGCTGCTCTCGCCCCACAACGCCTGGTCGCCGCTCGAGGCCGTCGACGTGCTGATCGGCTGCATCGAACGCAACATCCGGGAGTTTTACGCCTGACCGGCCATGGAAAAGCAAGAGACACACCCCGCCCCCGATCCGACAGTCGGGACGGCCGCCCCAACCCCAACGGCTTCTCCCGCGACCGCCGCGGACCCGGTTTCTGACCGGAGCGCCGTCCCGGCCCCATCGACGGTTCAGCCGGCTGCTCCGGCCCCGTCGACGGCTCCGACGGCAGCCGCATTGCCGACGCCCGACGAGCGCCGGCAGCGGGTCTTCGACTTCCTCGACGCGCACGGCATCCGCTACACGTGGTACGAGCACCCCGAGGCGCCGACCATCGAGATCGCCCGCCGCTACTGGCACAACGACGGCTCGAAGCACTGCAAGAACCTCTTTTTCCGCAACCACAAGGGCGACCGCCACTACCTCGTCTCGTTCGACTGCGAGCAGTCGCTGGCGATCCACGACCTGGAGCACCGCCTGCGGCAGGGCAAGCTGTCGTTCGCCTCGGAGCAGCGCATGGCCCGCTGGCTCGGGCTGCAGCCCGGGTCGGTCTCACCCTTCGGGCTCATCAACGACCCGACGCACCACGTGCACCTCTTCCTCGACCGGCAGCTGCTCGCGTGGCCTGCCCTGTCGTTTCATCCCAACGACAACCGCGCCACGGTGGTCATTCCGCGCGAGGAGTTCCTGCGCTACCTCTCGGCCGTGGGCAACGGCTACGAACTGATCGAGCTCTACTGACCTCCGGTCACACGACAACGAAAAAAAGGTTCCCAAGTACGGGAACCTTTTTTTGCATATCGGCCGGAAGGCCCTATCGGGCAGCCTCGGCGCGGCGGGGAAGCACACGCCGGAGCATGGCCCGGGTAATCACCCGGCGATTCAGGAAATTGACGATGTAGCCCGTGACGAGTGCCGCGATGACCGTACCTTCCCGCACGCCCTCCACCTGCCGGGCCAGCACGAGCGACAGCACGGCCGCGATCGTGACGAGCGAGACGTCGAAGGCGACCTTGAAGCGTCCGAAATCCTTGCCGTAGCGCTGCGACCCGAAGTTGACGAAGCCCTCGGCGCTCATCATCGCCAGCCGGGGCTTGATCTCCAGCACGACGCCGACCGACTGGATCAGGCATCCGCACAGCAGGAAGACGATCGCCATGAAGTAGCTTTGGGGCTGCAAACCGCCCGTCAGCGCCATGTTGAGGTCGATGAAGAAGCCGAAAAGGAACGAGAAGGGCAGCTGCAGGAGAATCTCGACCGTGCGGCGGCGCGTCATGCGGTCGCGCACGAACCAGAACTGCCCGGCAATGAGCAGCAGGTTCACCAGAAAGGTCCAGGCGCCCAGCGTCAACGGCGTATGGAGGCTCAACACGTAATTCACACTCGAAATGGGGGTAGTCCCGAGCGACGAGCGGAGGATGAGCACGATGCCCGCCGCGAGAAAATAGAGTCCGATAATGAAAATCAGATAGTTAACAGCCAGTTTCCTCATAAACATCACTTAAAAAAACCCGCAAATATACGAAAAAATCCCGGGAAACGGACATTTCCCGGGATTCGGTCTTCGGCGGGGAGCCAGGCCCCCGCTTCGGATCGGTTACTTCATCTCGACGAGTGCCTTGCCGGTCATCTCCTCGGGCTGCGGCAGCCCCATGAGCTTCAGCACCGTGGGAGCCACGTCGGCCAGAATGCCGTTGTGCACGGCCTTCACGCGGTCCGAAACCACAACGATGGGCACCGGATTGAGCGAGTGCGCCGTATTGGGCGTACCGTCGGGATTGATGGCGTTGTCGGCATTGCCGTGGTCGGCGATCATCACCACCTCGTAGCCGTTGGCCTTGGCCGCCTCAACCACCTTCGCGACACAGGCGTCGACTGCCTTCACGGCCTTGACAATGGCGTCGTAGACACCCGTGTGTCCCACCATGTCGCCGTTGGCGAAGTTCAGGCAGATGAAGTCGAACTTCCGCTCGCCCAGCGCGGCAACCAGCTTGTCGGCCACCTCGGGAGCCGACATCTCGGGCTGCAGGTCGTAGGTGGCCACCTTCGGCGAAGCGACCAGGATACGCTCCTCGCCCTCGAACTTCTCCTCGCGGCCGCCGTTGAGGAAGAAGGTCACGTGGGCGTACTTCTCGGTCTCGGCGATGCGCAGCTGCTTCAGCCCCTGCTTGGAGATCCACTCGCCGATCGTATCGGGCACGTCGGCCTTGTCGAAGAGGATGTGCAGCCCGGTGAACTTGGCGTCGTAGGGGGTCATGCAGCAGTAGTAGAGCGGCATGGTGTGCATGCCGGCCTCGGGCATCTCCTCCTGCGTGAGGACGATCGTCAGCTCGCGGGCGCGGTCGTTGCGGTAGTTGAAGAAGATCACCAGATCGTTCGGGCGGATCAGCCCCACGGGCTCGCCCTTGCCGTCGACGCGCACGATCGGCTTGATGAACTCGTCGGTCACATCCTCGTCATAGGAGTGCTGCACGGCGGCCGCCATGTCCGTCACGCGCTGATCGCCGATGCCCTCGACCAGGGCGTCGTAGGCGATCTTCACCCGCTCCCAGCGCTTGTCGCGGTCCATGGCGTAGTAGCGGCCGATGACCGTGGCGATCCGGCCGCCCGTCTGTGCGAGGTGCTGCTCGAGCTGCTCGATGAAGCCCTTGCCGCTGTGCGGGTCGGTATCACGGCCGTCCATGAAGCAGTGCACGTAGGTCTTGTCGGCCACGCCGTATTCGCGGGCGATGTCGCACAGTTTGAAGAGGTGCTCGAGCGACGAGTGCACGCCGCCGTCCGAGGTCAGGCCCATGAAGTGGACGCCGACACCGTTGGCGCGGGCGTACTCGAACGCCTTGACCACCTCGGGATTCTTCAGGATCGAGTTGTCACGGCAGGCCCGATTGATCTTCACGAGGTCCTGGTAGACCACGCGGCCGGCACCGATGTTGAGGTGTCCGACCTCCGAGTTGCCCATCTGTCCGTCGGGCAGTCCGACATTCTCGCCGTCCGTGCGCAGCTGGGCATGGGGATACTGCTCGGTCATGGCCGAGATATAGGCGGGGTGCACCGTCGAAATGACGTCGGCCTTGTCGTGGTGGCCGATGCCCCAGCCGTCGAGAATCATCAGAAGAACTTTTTTGTTGCTCATAACGGTATGATTTTTAACGATTATACAGGTTTGTTTCCGTGGCTGCGTCCTCCGCAGCCGCAGCTTATGCTATCTGTGCGCGGATCAGCTCCACGGCCTTGTCGATGGCCGCCTGCAGGCCGTCGGGGTTCTTGCCGCCGGCCGTGGCGAAGAAGGCCTGACCGCCACCGCCGCCCTGCATGAGCTTCGCGGCTTCGCGCACGACGGCCCCGGCGTTCACGCCGCGCGAGGTGATCTCCTCGCCGAGCATCACCGTCAGCGACGGCTTGCCCTCGCTGACCGTACCCACGACGAAGACCAGCTGCGGAGAACGACTCCGCAAATTGTAGGCCAGGTCCTTGATGAAGTCCGCCCGGCGGTCCGTCTGCATGGCGATGAGCTGCATTCCCTCGCGCACGGGGGTCGAGGCGGCGATCTTCTCGGCCCACTGCGCCACCTGCTCGCGGCGCATCGACTCGACCTCCTTCGAGAGGGCGTCGTTGCTTTCGAGCATCTTCCGCACGGCGGTTTCGACCTGCGAGTTGTGCAGCGCCTCGCCCAGGCTCGTGAGCGTATCCTCGGCCGCGTAGAGAATCCGCTCGGCCTGTTCGCCCGTGACGGCCTCGATGCGGCGCACGCCGGCCGAGATGGCGCTCTCGTTCAGAATCTTGAAGAGTCCGATCGTACCCGTGGCCCGCGTGTGCGTACCGCCGCACAGCTCGACCGACGTACCGAAGCGCACCATGCGCACCCGGTCGCCGTACTTTTCGCCGAAGAGCATCATGGCACCGGCTGCCGCGGCCTCCTCCTTCGTGGCGTCGCGCTTCTCCTCGAGCGGATAGTCGGCGCGCACGGCCCGGTTGACCAGCCGCTCGACCTCGCGCAGCTGGGCGGGTGTCACCTTCTGGAAGTGCGAGAAGTCGAAACGCAGCATCTCGGGCGTCACCATCGAACCCTTCTGCTCGACATGCGTGCCGAGCACCTTGCGCAGCGCCTCGTGCATGAGGTGCGTGGCCGTGTGGTTGTTGGCCGCAGCCTGCCGCTTCTCGGCATCGACCACTGCCCGGAATTCCGCGGTGGGGTTCTCGGGCAGCTGCTCGACGATCTGGATGATCTGGCCGTTCTCCTTCTCGGTGGCCACCACGGCGATGCGCTCGTTGGCACTCTCGATGTAGCCGACGTCGCCGATCTGGCCGCCCGAATTGCCGTAGAAGGGCGTGCGGTCGAAGACCAGCTGGTAGGAGGTGCGTCCCTTGGAGGTCACGCGGCGGTAGCGGGCGATGTGCACCGTGTCGGTGAGCGTGTCGTAGCCCGTGAAAACACTCTCCTTGAGCGGCATGAGCTCCACCCAGTCGTCCGTATCGACGGCCGCGGCGTTGCGCGAGCGCTCCTTCTGCGTCTGCAGCTCCTTCTCGAAGGCCTCCAGGTCGACGCCGACGCCCTGTTCGCGGGCGATGAGCTCCGTCAGGTCGATCGGGAAGCCGAACGTATCGTAGAGCACGAAGGCATCCTTGCCCGAGATGAGCGTCTTGCCCTCGCGGCGCGTGCGCTCGATGACGCCGTCGAGCAGGTTGATGCCCGTGGCGAGCGTGCGCAGGAACGACGCCTCCTCCTCCTCGATGACCTTCTCGATGAGCGCCTGCTGCGCCTTCAGCTCGGGGAACTGGCCACCCATCTGCTCGACCAGCCCGGCCACGAGCTTGCAGATCGTCGGCTCCGTGAAGCCGAGGTAGGTATAGCCGTAGCGCACGGCGCGGCGCAGGATGCGGCGGATGACGTAGCCGGCCTTGACGTTCGAGGGCAGCTGCCCGTCGGCAATCGAGAAGGCGATGGCGCGCAGGTGGTCGGCGATCACGCGCATGGCGACGTCGACCTTCTCGTCCTCGCCGTAGCGCTTGCCCGCCAGCGCCGCGATGCGGCCGATCGTCGGCTGGAAGACATCCGTATCGTAGTTCGACTTCTTGCCCTGCAGGATCATGCAGAGGCGCTCGAAGCCCATGCCCGTATCGACGTTGCGCGCGGGCAGCTCCTCGAGCGAGCCGTTGGCCTTGCGGTTGAACTGCATGAAGACCAGGTTCCAGATCTCGATCACCTGCGGGTGGCCGGCATTGACCATCTCGCGGCCCGGCTTCGCGGCGATCTCGGCCTCGTCGCGCAGGTCGTAGTGGATCTCCGAGCAGGGACCGCACGGTCCCGTCTCTCCCATCTCCCAGAAGTTGTCGTGCTTGTTGCCGCGGATGATGTGATCCTCGGGCAGGAAGCGGCGCCAGTAGTCGTAGGCCTCCTGATCGAAGGGCACGCCGTCCTCCTCCGAGCCCTCGAAGACGGTGGCGTACATGCGCTCGGCCGGCAGGTGGTAGACGTCGTGCAGCAGCTCCCAGGCCCACGCGATCGCCTCCTTCTTGAAGTAGTCGCCGTAGGACCAGTTGCCCAGCATCTCGAACATCGTATGGTGGTAGGTGTCGTGACCGACCTCCTCCAGGTCGTTGTGCTTGCCCGACACGCGCAGGCACTTCTGCGTGTCGGCCGCGCGCGGATACTTGCGGGGCGCATTGCCCAGGAAGATGTCCTTGAACTGGTTCATGCCCGCGTTGGTGAACATCAGCGTGGGGTCTCCCTTGACGACCATCGGGGCCGACGGCACGATCACGTGGCCCTTCGATGCGAAGAAGTCCAGAAAGGCCTGACGAATTTTATTCGATTCCATATATACCGTTTTGTTTGTTTTCCGCGTTATTCGGTTCGGGTTGCAAAATTACACAATTAAAGCTAAATTTGCACCATTGCCGAGAGAGAAAATTCCACCGATGACGCAAAAAGAGGAGACATCCGCCACCCGGCGCCTCACACACGAGGCACAGGTGCTCACGCACGAGGCGCAGGTGCTGACACGCGAGGTCGTGAGCGCCGCGTTCCGGCTGCGCACCTACCGCCTGATCCGCAAAATCCTCATCGGATTCATCCTCGTCTCGATCGCCAACGTCCTCTTCTCCTACTTCTTCTACACACCGAAGATCTACCGCATCAACCGCGACAACCGCGAGCTGATCATCCGCTACCGCATCCTGCAGGAGCGCATCCGCACGGCCCAGCGGCGGGTCGACGCCGTGCGCCACCGCGACAACTACGTCTACCGTCCGCTCTTCTCGACCGACACGCTCTCGCTGCCGGGCATCTGGCAGCCCTACCCCGCCTCGAAGTACGCACCGCTCGAGGAGGACGAATTCGCGCCGCTGATGATCTCGACGTGGCGGCAGCTCGACGCCCTGGCCCGCACGCTCTACCTCGAATCGGTCTCGATGGACGAGTTGCAGACCCTCTCGCAGGACAAGGAGCAGCTCGCGGCGGCCGTGCCGGCCATCTGGCCCATCGACCGCTCGGCGCTGCACAACAACCACATCGGCGCCTTCTCGCCGCGCCGCTACCACCCCGTGCTGCACCGCGTGCAGGCCCACACGGGCATCGACTTCGGCTGCGACCGTGGCACGCCGGTCTACGCCACGGGCGACGGCGTGGTGAAGATCGCCGCCTCCTCGGGCTTCAACGGCGGATACGGCCGGCAGGTGCTCATCGACCACGGCTTCGGCTACAAGACCCGCTACGCCCACCTGAACGAGGTGCTCGTCACGCCGGGCGAAAAGGTCAAGCGCGGGCAGACCATCGCCCTGACGGGCAACACGGGCCGCTCGACGGGCCCCCACCTCCACTACGAGGTGATCCACAAGGGCGTGCCGGTCAACCCGATCAACTATTTCAACCGCGACATGACGCCCGAGGAGTACAACGACCTGATGGAACGCATGCGCGAGACCAACTTTGAAGTCTACTGACATGACGGGCAAAAAGGATTTCAAGCGGCTCCGCCGCCGCAAACGCCGCCGCCAGCGCGTCATCCGCGCGACGGTCCACCTGTTCGTGTGGTTCGGCGTCGCGGTGTTGTACTACCTCGGTTTTTCGATCTTCTTCGATACGCCGTTCGAGTACTCGCTCAAACACTCGACCGACCGTCTGCGCACCGAATATGCGGCACTCGAGGCGCGCTACGACTCGCTCATGCACGTCGTGGACAACCTCTCGGCCCGCGACCGCAGCGTCTTCCGCATCCTCTTCGAGTCGGACCCCTACGACTTCGACACGGAGTACGAGACGAAGCAGGCGGCCACCTACGAGCGTATCGTCGGCCGTTCGACGCGCCAGCTCAAGCGCGAGCTGCGCGAGCGCGTGGCCGACATGGAGGGGCGGCTCGACCGCCTGGCCGCGAGCTACCTCGCCCTGCAGGCGCGGATCGACTCGACGGGGCGCCGCTGCAACAACATCCCGGCCATCCAGCCCGTCATCAACAAGCAGCTGACGCTGCTCACGGCCTCCTACGGCATGCGCATCCACCCCTTCTACAAGACCCTGCAATCGCACCAGGGCGTCGACTACACCATTCCCGAGGGATCGCGCGTCTTCGCCACGGCCGACGGGACCGTAAGCAGCGTGGCGCTGCGCCACTCGACGCAGGGGCAGACCGTCGTCATCGACCACGGCAACGGCTACCAGACGCAGTACAGCCACCTCTCGAAGATCAACGTCCGCCGCGGACAGCAGGTGCGCCGCGGCGACATCATCGCCCTGTCGGGTGACACGGGCCTCTCGCTGGCCCCGCACCTGCACTACGAAGTGCGCCTGAACGGCATGCGCGTCGATCCGATCCACTACTTCTTCATGGAGCTCTCGCCCACGGAGTACCAGCGGATGATCCGCATCGCCCAGTCGGGCATGCAGTCCTTCGACTGACGCCCGGGGCTGCCTCCACGATCCGAAACCAGACCTGCCCATGCAACTGAAACTCATCCTGCTGGATTTCGACGGCACGCTGGCCGACACGCGGCGCGCCAACACGCTGGCCTACCTGCAAACGCTCCGCGAGGCGGGCTACACGCTCACCGAAGAGGAGTACGCGGCCCGCTACTTCGGCATGCGCTGCGAGGAGTTCCTCACGCGGATAGGCATCGCCGACGCGGCGGAGCGCGAGCGGCTGCGGCTGCGCAAGATCGCCCTCTACCCCGACTATTTCGACACCGTGCGGCTCAACGAACCGCTCTGGAGTTTCTGCCGGGAGTTCCAGCGGGGCGGCGGCCGGGTGTGGATCGTCTCGACGGGCAGCCGCGCCAACATCGAGCACGTCATGCGCCACCTCGGGCTCGGCAGTCCGGTCGGCGAGGCTCCCGCAGACCGGTCGGACGGGACGGACGGAGTGCACGGAGCGGCCGACGCTCCGCTGGGGCGTGTCGACGGCATCCTCTCGGGGCTCGACATCCCGACGCCGAAACCGGCTCCGGACTGCTTCCTGGAGGCGATGCGCCGCGAGGGATGCACCCCCGCCGAGACGCTCATCTTCGAGGATTCGGAGATCGGCCTCGAAGCGGCACGCCGCAGCGGTGCGGCCTACATCCGCGTAAGGCTCTGACCGCGGTCAGGGAGAGATTCCGACGACACCACGCCCGGCCGAAACAAACGCCCCGCAACCGGTAAAGTTGCGGGGCTTTTTCACGGCACCGGGGACGGGCGGGACGGCCACATCACCGCTTGCAGATCACGTTGAAATCGCAGAACCGGCACGTATCCGGATCGTCGCACTGCCGGAACGGCACCGCCGGGTCGTACAGCTCGGCAAGGGTCTCGCGTAACAGTTCCTCGAAGCGCCCGGCGTAGAGCGCGTAGCTCGCGCCGCAGAGGCCCGTCTCGCGGTCGACGAGCAACGGCGAGTAGTCTTCGCCGTGCATGTTGCGCACGTAATAGAGCGCCGGCACGGCATCGATACCCCGCGTGCGGTAGAGGATCATCGCATAGAGCAGCGTCTGGAGGATATTCGAGAGGCGCTGTTTGCCCGTCCCGCGGAAGAGGCTCTCCACCCCCGCGAAGTCGAGGTGCGCGGCGCCCGTCTTGTAGTCCACCACCCGCAGCGTGCCGTCGTCGAGGCGGTCGATGCGGTCGGCAATGCCCGCGAACTTCATCTCCAGCCGCCGTCCGCCGGCATCAAAGGGGAAGGCGTGCGCCACCTGCTGTTCGAGCGCCTCGACCGTGAAGGCGTCGTGCGCGGCGTCGTAGGGCATCACCCCGCCGCGCAGGTAGCGCGTCACGATGTCACGCACGAGCAGCAGGTTGCCCGTATAGTCGTCCGCGACGGCCTGTTCGTCGCACAGGTAGTTGAGGTTGATCGCCCGCGTCACGGCCCGGTCGACGGCATCCGTGCGGAGCAGCGCCCGCAGCGTCGCACCGGGGGCATGCTCCCCCACCAGCGGCGTATAGAGCGCCTGCGCCGCGGCGTGGAGGATCGTGCCGAACATCGGGGCGTCGATCTCCTCGCTCACCTCGTCGTCGACGCGCAGCCGCGCCACGGAGTGGAAGTAGAAGCGCAGCGGGCAGGCCACGTAGCGGAAAAAGGCCGTCGGCGAGAGCGCCGCCTCGCTTTCGGGCGAGACGAAGCGTTCGAGCGACGCCATCACGGCGGCATCCTTCGCCACCTCGATGGGGGCCGTCTCTGCGAGGTTCACGTCGACGCCGACCTCGACCCGCGCAACGGGCAGACCGCTCTCGTAGTCTATCTGGTGGATGTAGCGGCTCGGCTCGCCCGTGGACTTGTCGTCGGCATGGGCGCAATAGAGCATCCGGACATCCGACGCGCGCTGGATCAGGCGGTAGAAATAGTAGGCGTAGACCCCTTCGTGGTGCTCGGGCGTGGGCAGCGAGAAGGCCGCACGCAGGTTGTAGGGGACGAACGACCCCTGTCCCATGAGGTTGCCGGGGAAGTTGTCGTCGTTCATCGAGAGCAGCAGCACGTGCTCGAAGTCGAGGTTGCGCGTCTCGAGGATACCCATGATCTGAATGCCCTCGAGCGGTTCGCCCTCGAAGGGGATGCGGACGGTCTGCAGGTGGCGGCGCAGCAGCGAGGCGTAGACCTCCGTCGTCAGCTCCACGTCGCACGCATCGAGCGAGTTGCGCAGCTTGGTGATCTCTTCGGAGAGCACGGCCAGAAACTCGACCCGCTGCCGGGCGTCGTCCCCCTCGTAGGGACGCCGGGCCACGGCGCCGACGCACTGCAGCAGGTAGTCCGACAGCGCGCGCCACTCCCCGGCCGGGGTGAAGAGCTGCCGCAGCAGGTCGTTCCGCCCGAGCCACGCGGCATCGACCGAGATGCGGCGTTCGCGCACGATCTCCTCCTGCAGGGAGCGGGTCAGCGCGGCATCGCTCTCCGCGACGTAGGGATGGGCCAGCAGCCCCTCCACGTCGCTGTGGTAGAAGCTCCAGCCGTCGCCCCTGCGGCGGCGGTGCGCCTGCAGCTCCAGGAGGCGCTCGACAAAGGTGTAGGCCAGGCTCGCCCGCAGCGGATAGCCCATCGTGACGTTCACGCGCCCGATCTCCGCCGGCAAGGCGTAGAGCAGCGGCAGCAGGAGGTTCTCGTCGGTGAGCACCACGGCCGTCTCGCGGCCCAGCCGGGCATCGGGGCCTTCGGTGCGGCGCCGTTCGGCGAGCAGCTCGGCCAGCAGCTCGGCGGCATACTTGCACTGCACGGCATTCGAGACGGCCGCGATGGCCTCGATCCGCTTCGGCCGGGCCATGTTGTCATGCGACACGGCGCCGGCGCGCGGCGGGAAGAGCGCGAGGTTCTCGCGCACGAACATCCCGGCCTCCTGCTCGGGGTCGTTCACGTAGTAATCGTCCCAGTCCCAGTAGAAATCGGTCTCGGCGGCCGTCGCGAGGAAGCGGAAGAGCCGTTTTTCACACTCCGAGAGAGCGTTGAAACCCGCAACGACAAAGCGCCGCGGCCGGTCGAACGAGAATTCGCCCGTGCGGATGCGCTCCGCGGCGGCGCGCTGCACCATGCCGTTGTAGGCGATGCCGAGCTCCGCAAGGCGGGCGCGAAACTCCCCGTAGATCGGGTAAAGCGTCTTCCAGATGGCCAGGAAGCGGCGTTTCTCCTCCGAGAGGTCGGCCTCGGGGCCGAGCGTCGACCAGAAACGCAGGATTTGCAGCTGCTGCGGTGTGAGGTAGGAGATGTCGGCCTCGATCTCCTTGATGTCCGAGATGTTGCGGAAGAGCTCGCGGGCGTCTATCAGGTATTTGTCGATCGTGTCGAAATCCGCCAACAGCATGTCGCCCCAGAAGTAGAAGCGGTCGAAGGGCTCGTCGTGGTAGCGCGAGTAGACCTTGTAGAGCTCCGTGACAAGACGCACGCGATCGCCCGTCTCCAGCCCCGAGATTTCGGTCATCAGATCGTCGACGGTCACCCATGCGGGCTGCCACATCGGACGCCGCGCGATGCGGGAGAGCGCCTCGGTGAAGAAGAGCCGCGCACGCCGCGACGGGAAGAGCACCTCGCACTCCGACAGCTCCTCCCCGCAGCGGGCGTAGAGGTCCGCGGCGACCTCCTCCAGAAAGCCCTTCATGGGCTACTCCAGGGGTTTGATCTCCCCGCCCATGAACTTGAGCGCGGTCCGGACAATGGCCGGCTCACCCTTGTAGCGGAGCACCGCCCCGGTCGAGGTCCGTGCCTCGAGCCGGTCCGTGACCCACACGCGCACCTCGGCGTTGCTCTGGGCGCTGACGCGCGCCGACATGGTCTCCAGCTCCGCGGCGTTGACCTGGCCGCCCGACACCTGGAGCGTCAGGTAGCGGGCGCTGCCGCCAAGCAGGGCCGAAGCCTTGTCCGACACGCTCATGTCGAGGTCCTGCACCTCGAGCGTCCCCTCGAGCGAGGCGCCGCCGGAAAGGGCGACGTCCAACAGCGACTGGCGCAGCGTATCGGCGAGCGACGCCTTCGCATCGGTCAGCGCAAACGACGAGAGCGTATTGTAGCAGACGCGCACCTGCGTGCGCTCGGGCCGGCGCGAGTCGATCCGCTCGCGGATGTGGAGCACGCGGTCCTTGACCTCGGCGCGGAACTTCGTCGTATAGGAACCCTTCGTGTCGTAGACGATCTTCGGGGCCTCGCTGTCGGGCACGCGCTCGAAGACCACGTCGAACGCGCCGCTCGCCTCGATGCGCGTAAAGGCCGGCAGCCACTCGCTCTTCTCCGCGGCGGCCGGGGCCGTCTGCTGCGCCCGGACACCGAGTGCCGCGGCGATCATCACGATGCTGAAAAACAGTTTTTTCATCTCTGGAAGCATTTTTTCGTCTGCTAATTTACGAAAATATCCCCAAATGCCACGGCCGTTCGGGATTTGTTTTGTAATTTTAGCTCCTGAAACGACTTTTCGGAGAGTGAGAGCGAAAATTCTGAATGCGAGCGCCGGGTCGGGCAAGACCTACCAGCTCGCCTACAAATACGTGCACGACACCGTGGAGCAGCCGACGCGCTACCGCCACATCCTCGCCGTGACCTTCACCAACAAGGCCACCGAGGAGATGAAGACGCGCATCCTGAAGGAGATCCACGCCCTGGCGTCGGGTGCCGCGAGCAGCTACCTCGAACCGCTCTGCCGTGAACTCGGCATGGACGCCGCGACGGTGCGCCGCCGGGCCCGCGAGGTGCGCTCGCACATCCTGCACGACTATTCGCACTTCACGGTACTGACCATCGACACCTTCTTCCAGCGCATCCTGCGCGCCTTCATCAAGGAGCTGGGCATCGACCTGAACTACACGGTCGAGATCGAGACGGCGCCCGTGCTGGCGCAGGGGGCTGACACGCTCATCGAGCAGATCGCCTCCGACAGCGGGCTGCAGCGCTGGATGAGCGACTTCGTGCAGGAGCGCATCGACGAGGGGCTCAAGTGGGACATCCGCGAGAGCATCCTCACGCTCGGAGCCGAGCTCTTCAAGGAGCGCAACCGCGAAACGCTCGCCGCGGCGCGTCCGCGCGAGGAGCTGCGCCGCATCGTCGGCCGCATGAGCGCCGAGGCGGCCCGCAGCCGCGAGGAGCTGCGCCGCACGGCCGCGGAGGCCGTCGGCATAATCGCCGCCGCGGGGTGCTCCGTCGCCGACTTTCCCTACAGGGAGAAGGGCTTTGCCGCGTGGTTCTACACCGTGGCCGGAGGCTCGACCGACCGCTACGGCAGCCGCGTCGAGGCGGCCTGCACGGACGATGCGCGCTGGGGCAAGGCGGGGACGCCGTCGCTGCGTCTCCGACCGCAGCTGCAACCCCTGCTGCGCCGCCTGTGCGAGCTCTACGAGCGCAACGTCCGGCTATGGAACACGTGCGACCTGCTGCGCGAGAACTACCGCAGTTTCGCCCTGCTCTCGGACCTTTATGCGCGCGTGCAGGAGCTCTGCGACGCGCAGAACACGATGCTCCTCTCCGAAACGAAATACGTCCTCTCGGAGTTCATCGGCCACAACGACGCGCCGTTCATCTACGAGAAGGTCGGCAACCGCTTCGACCGCTTCATGATCGACGAGTTCCAGGACACGTCGGTCAAGGAGTGGGAGAACTTCCTGCCACTGCTGCGCAACGCCATGGCGCAGGCCGCGCCCGACGAGACCGCGGTGCTGCTCGTCGGCGACATCAAGCAGTCGATCTACCGCTGGCGCGGCGGCGACTGGCGGCTGCTGCACGGTGCGGCCCGCGAGGCGCTCGGGGCGGCCGACACGCAGGTGGTCGCCCTGCAGGAGAACTACCGCAGTCTGCCCGTGGTCGTGGAGTTCAACAACCGCATCATCGAGCGCATCGTCCGCAGCGACAACGACGAGCTGAACCGCACGCTCTCCGAGGCCGCCGCACGGGGCGACCTCTCGCCGCAGACGGCCGCCGAGCTCACCAACACCCTCGCGGACGCCTACCGCGACCATGCGCAGCAGCCGCGCCGCACGGGGGCGCATCCGGGCTACGTCTCGGTCGAGACGTTCGACGAGCGCCCGCCCGTCGTCGAGCGCATCTGCGAGCTGCTCGACCGCGGGTTCCGCCCGGGCGACATCATGATCCTCGTGCGCGGGGCGACGGACGGGGCGAAGGTCGCCGCCGAGCTGCTGGAGTTCAAGCGCCGCAACACCGAGGAGCGCTACCGCTTCGACGTCATGACGCAGGAGGCGCTCGTCGTGGGCAACGCCCCCGTCGCCTCGTTCATCGCCGCGGCGCTGCGCCTGGCGCTCAACCCAGACGACTCGCTCCACCGCGCCGTCTACAACCACTACCTCGGCCGGGCCTTCGACCGCCCGCTCGACGACGAGGAGCGCACCTTCTTCCGCTCGATCCGCCTGCTCTCGCCCGAGGAGGCGTTCGAGCGCATCGTCATGCGCCACGACATCGCCGGCGACCGGCGCCAGACGGCCTACCTGCAGGCCGTGCACGAGCAGATCATCGCCTTCTGCTCGTCGAAGATCGCCGACATACCGCTCTGGCTGCAATGGTGGGACGCCACGGGCAGCGGCCGCTCGCTGAGCGTCGAGGCCTCGGCCTCGGCCGTCGAGATCACGACCGTCCACAAGGCCAAGGGGCTCGAAAAGAGCGCCGTGCTGATCCCCTACTGCTCGTGGCAGCTCGACCCGAAGGCGGGCGGCGTCACGAACATCGTCTGGGCGGCGGCCCGCGGCGACGGCTCCGACGCGGGGTGCGTACCCGTGCGGTTCCGGCAGTCGATGGCCGAATCGGGCTTCTCGGAGGAGTTTTACCGCGAGAAGGTCTACGCCCATGTCGACAACATCAACCTGCTCTACGTGGCGCTCACGCGCGCCAAGGAGTCGCTCCACGTCTTCCTGCCGCGGCGCAGCGCCCGCACGGTGGGGGCCCTGCTGCGGCAGAGCATCCCGACGGAGGGCGACCGCGCCCTGCTCGACGGGCTCGAGGGGCGCTACAGCAGCTCGGAGCGGGGCGAGCGCTTCGAGTTCGGCGAGTTCGCGGGACCCGTCGCCGAGCGGGGGACCGCCTCGGGGGGCCGCCACGTCGTGCTGGAGCGCTACGCCACCTCGCAGGCCGACCTGCGGCTGCGGCTCCCCTCGCAGCGCTACTTCGAGGAGGAGGACGAGGTGGAGCTCTCGCCGCGCAACTTCGGCATCCTGATGCACCGCGCCTTCGAGCAGGCCGACGACGAGGAGCAGATCCGCCGCGCCGTGGAGCGCATGACGGCCGACGGCACGCTCTCCGAAGCCGAGGCGCAGACCCTGCGCGAGACGATCGCCCGGGCGCTTGAGCACCCCGTCGTACACGAATGGTTCGGCGGCGGGTGGCAGCGCGTGCGCAACGAGCAGGAGATCATCCTCCCGTCCGAAGCGTCCGCCGGGGAGCGCACGATCCGGCGTCCCGACCGCGTGATGACCGCCGGACGGCGCGCCGTCGTCGTCGACTACAAGTTCGGCCGCCACGAGGCGGCACGCTACCGCCGCCAGATCCGCGAATACTGCGACCTGCTGCGGCAAATGGGCTACACCGACGTCGAGGGGTACCTCTGGTACGTCCAACGCGGAAATATCGAAAAAGTGACCGATGAAGCATAACACGCATACCGAACGCCCGCTCGGGGGCATCGTCGACATCATCCCGCCGCCGTTCCGCCGCCGCGGGCTGCGCGTTGCGGCGACGCTGCTGCTGCGCGCGCTGCTCAACCTCGTGGGACTGGCCGTGCTGCTGCCCGTGCTGGTGCTGGTGCTCGATCCGGCGGGACTCGAAGGCAGCGGCCCCCTCGCCCGCGCCTACGCCCTTTCGGGCATCTCGTCGCCCCGCGGCTTCGCCCTGGCCGTCTGCGGGGGCGTCGTCGCCGTCATCGTCCTCAAGTCGCTGCTGAACCTCGTGCTCGCACGCACCGAGCGGCGCTACATCTACGACCTCTACCGCACGCTCTCGCGGCGGCTCTTCATCACCTACCACGACCGCGGCCTGGGCTTCATCAAACGCTCGAACTCCGCCGTGCTGGCCCGCAACGTCAACGTCGTCTGCCTCGCCTTCACGGCCGGGGTGCTCAAGCCCGCCGCCGCCATCGCCGCCGAGGCGATGCTCTTCGTGCTGCTCTTCACGGCGTTGGCGATCTACGCGCCGCTCGCCGCAGGGCTCGCCGTCGCGGTCTTCCTGCCCGGCACGTGGCTCTACTACGGACTGATCCGCAACCGCATCAACCGCTACGGCGAGGAAGAGAACCGCGCGCAGCGCGAGAAGTCGCGCCTGGTGGTCGAGACCTTCCGCGGCTATGCCGACATCGAGATCAACGCCGCCTTCCCGCAGATGCTCCGCTCGTTCGACCGCGCGATGGACGAGGTCGTGCGCACGCGCCTGCGCGAAACGGCCATCGGGCTGCTCCCGCCGGCCTTCACCGAGATCGCCCTGGCGCTCGGCATGGCGCTGCTCGTCGCCTTCGGCATCGGGCACGGCAGCCAGATGCAGCTGCTCTTCGGCGTCTTCGCCGTGGCGGCACTGCGGCTCATGCCCTCCGTGCGGGGCATCCTCTCGTCGTGGACCACGATCCGCTACAACCGCTATACGATCGACATCCTGCGCGAAGCCTGCGTCACGGGGCCGGAGCCTCCGACCGCGGAGGCCGAACGCCGCACGACCGACAAGCTGCCCTTCGAGCACGAGATCGCCGTGCGCGACCTCGCGTTCCGCTTCGAGGACGGCGACCGCACGCTCTTCGAGGGGCTCTCGCTCACGATCCGCAAGGGCGAGCGGGTCGGCATCCGCGGCGCCTCGGGCGCGGGCAAGACGACGCTCTTCAACCTGCTGCTGGGGCTCTACACCCCGACGGCGGGCGAGATCACGATCGACGGCACGCCCCTCACGCCGGCCAACCGCCGCGCCTGGCAGAACCGCATCGGCTACGTCTCGCAGAACCTCTTTCTCTGCGACGGCACCTTCGCCGAGAATGTCGCCCTCGGCACGCCCGCCGCGGAGATCGACCGCACACGGGCGCTCGAGGCGCTCGAGGCGGCACGACTGGGCGACTTCATCGCCTCGCTGCCGCAGGGGATCGACACCCCGATCGGGGAGTGCGGCTGCCGCCTCTCGGGCGGGCAGCGCCAGCGCATCGGCATCGCCCGGGCCCTCTACCGGGCGTCGGACGTCCTCTTCTTCGACGAGGCGACCTCGGCGCTCGACAACCGCACCGAGGAGGAGATCAACCGCGCCATCGCCGCGATCGCCGCGCGCCACGCGGGGCTGACGATCGTCGTAATCGCCCACCGCGCCTCCTCGCTCGAATACTGCAACCGCATCATCACACTCGGAGAGAAATGAAATACCGCAAATACGTCATCGCGGGCATTACGATCGAACTGCCCGACACCCTCCCGGGCGGGCACTTCGCCCGGGCACTCGAAACCTTTGCCGCCGAAAACGCCGCAAAAGGCGCCGACGGCCTCCCCGCCGGAAGCACACACCCGGCTGCGACCACACCAGTCCCCCCTGCGGCCACACCGGCCGACACGACCGATCCCGAGGCCGGAGCGACAATCGCGGATACGGCCCCCGCGCTGCGGCTCGCCCCGGGCATCTGCCCGCCCGCACAGGCCGACTACCGCGAGTTGGACAATTTCGACTTCGCGGATGCCGATGCCGACTGCCGCTTCGGAATCGACGCCGCGGGCTACCTGCTCGAAATGGCGCCGCGCAGCGGCTCCTCCCCGGCCCGCTTCCGCAAGCGGTTCGACACGCCCGACGTCACGACCGACTTCACCCCGCTCCACGATCCGGCGCTGCTGCGCTTCGGACTCTGGACGATGTTCAACCTCGCGGCCCTGCGCCGCCACAGCGTGGCATTCCACTCCTCGGTGATCGCCTGGCACGGCCGCGGCGTCCTCTTCCTCGGGGAGTCCGGCACGGGCAAGAGCACCCATACGCGGCTGTGGCGCGAGCACATCCCCGGAGCCAGGCTGCTCAACGATGACAGCCCCATCGTCCGCATTCTCGGTGACGAAGCCCGCGTCTGCGGCTCGCCGTGGAGCGGCAAGACCCCCTGCTACCACAACGTGGAGCTTCCCATCGCGGGCATCGTGCGGCTCTCGCAGGCCCCCCGCAACGCCATCCGGCGGCTGCGCACCCTCGAGGCGCTCGGCGCCCTCATCCCGTCGGCTCCTCCGGCCTTCGCACGCGACGAGCGGCTGCAGGACCGCATCTGCGAGATCATCTCGCAACTCATCCGCCGCGTGCCCGTCTATCACCTCGAATGCCTGCCCGACGCCGAGGCGGCCCGCCTGGCCTGCACGACGATCTTCCCCGACGAAAACCTCAGCTGACCATGCTGCTGCCCAACGAACTCTTCTTCGAGCAGGTGGAGGCGGTGCTCGCCGAGGGACAGCCCGTACAGATCCGCATGAAGGGGCATAGCATGCGCCCCCTGCTGCGCAACGACAGGGACCGCGTCGTCGTGCGCGCCTACGGCGCAGGCGAGGAGCCGCAGCGGGGCGACGTCGTGCTCTTCCGCTACAAGGGACGCCACGTACTCCACCGCATCGTGGCACGGCGCGGCGAGCGCTTCCTGCTGGCGGGCGACGGCAACTACCGCCTTCGCGAGGAGTGCTCGCGCGCCGACATCGCAGGCCGTGTCGTGCAGGTCATCCGCCCCTCGGGACGCACCCTTTCCTGCGACGGGAAACGCTGGCGGCGGCTCTCGCGCCGCTGGCTCGCCCTGCCCGAGGGGCTGCGCCGCTTCCTCCTCCGCGTCCTCTGGCACCTTGGCATCCACTGATCCGACCGGATGCCGGACGGCCCTTCCCCACCCGAAGCACCGACCGCGGGCCCGACTTCTCCGGCTGAATCTTCCTTCCGGCGGGGCTGCCCGGCATCCCCGACTGTCCCCTCCGGAGCAGATCCGACCCTCCCGGCAGCCCCCGAAGCGGGTCCGGCCGCCACAGACGGAGGTCCGACGATAACAAAAAAAGACCTGAACCTCACGGTTCAGGTCTTTCATTTGCGGCCTTGCGGCCGGGACATTCGATTTACTCGCCCAGAGCGAAACGCTTGTAGGCAACCACCGTAGCCTCCTTGTCGGCCTTGTGGATGTAGTCGCGGATCGTCTCCTTCTCGCCGACGACGAGCTGGTTGAGCAGCGTGTTCTCCTCGAAGAACTTGCGCATCTTGCCCTCGGCAATCTTCGCAAGGATCTCCTCCGGCTTGTTGGCGTTCTTCGGATCCTGCTTCATGGCCTCGATGGCGATCTGACGCTCGTGAGCCACGACATCGGCCGGGCAGTCGTCCACGTCGATCGAAACGGGAGCCATGGCCGTAGCCTGCATGGCCACCGTGTGGGCCACCTCTGCGGGAACCGGCTTGTTGAAGCCGAGAATCGTGCCGAGCTTCTTGTTGAAGTGCACATAGGCGTCGCAGAAGGGAGCCTCGATGCGGGCATAGTATGCCAACTCGATCTTCTCACCCGTCTGACCCGACTTCTCGGTCACCATCTCCTCGACGGTGCGGCCCTCGTCGTTCTTCGTGGCCAGCAGCGCGTCGCGGTCGGCGGCGTCGTTCTTCACGGCAACCTCCAGCATGGCGTTGGCCGATGCGGCATACTCCGCATTCTGAGCCACGAAGTCGGTCTCGCATGCCAGGCAGAGCAGATAGGCCTTCTGGCCCACGATCTTCGTCACGACGACACCCTCCGTAGCGGAGCGGTCGGCACGCTTGGCAACGATCAGTTTACCCTTCTCGCGGATAATGTCCTGAGCACGCGCATAGTCGCCTTCCGCCTCCTGAAGGGCCTTCTTGCAGTCCATCATGCCGGCGCCGGTCATCTTGCGGAGCTTCATTACATCAGCAGCTTTGATTTCCATAGTTCTTGTACTTTTCTGGTTATTGTGGATAAACACTCTTGCAATTATTCTGCCTTTTCCTCGGCAGCGGGGGCTGCCGTCTCGACGGTTGCAACGCCCGGCTCCTCATAGGGAGTCTCAACGGCGGCAACCACCTCCTTCACGGCCTGCTCCTCGGCATCGATCGAAGCCTTCACGGCCTTCTTGATGCGGGGTTTGCCCTCCTTCTTCACGGCAGCCTCACCGGCAGCCTCGGCCTCCTGGGCCTCCTTCTCCTTCTCGAGGCGGCGCTCCTCGGTACCCTCGGCGATCGCTGCGCACATGGCGTCGAGAACCACGGCGATCGACTTGGTGGCATCGTCATTTGCAGGGATAACGTAATCGATGTCGGTCGGATCACAACAAGTGTCTACCATTGCAAAGACGGGGATGCTCAACCGCTTGGCCTCCTTGACGGCGTTGGCCTCCTTCTGTACGTCCACGACGAACAGGGCGGCCGGCAGGCGCGTCAGGTCGGCGATCGAGCCGAGGTTCTTCTCGAGTTTCGCACGCTGGCGGGCGATCTGGAGTTTCTCGCGCTTGGAGAAGTTGTCGAACGTGCCGTCGGCGGTCATCTTGTCGATGGTCGCCATCTTCTTGACGGCTTTTCGTATGGTGGGGAAGTTTGTCAGCATGCCGCCTGCCCAACGCTCCGTGACGTAAGGCATACCTACGGCTGCCACCTTTTCGGCAACGATGTCCTTGGCCTGCTTCTTCGTGGCGACGAACAGCACGCGACGGCCGCTCTTGGCAATCTGCTTGAGGGCAGCGGCTGCCTCGTCGATCTTCATCACGGTCTTGTGCAGGTCGATGATGTGGATGCCGTTCTTCTCCATGAAGATGTAGGGAGCCATTTTGGGGTTCCACTTGCGCTTCAGGTGACCGAAGTGCGCACCGGCCTCCAATAAAGTATTGAAATCTGTACGTGACATTTTAATTCAATCTGTTTGTTGTTGGTTATTCTCTTTACTTCAACCCTCCGGGTAGCGGGGCCTCCGGTCCCGGGAGGTTTTCCGCGGCGCGGCAACCGGGCGGTAATACTTATATAAATAAATAGGTAGTCCTTCCGATTTGAAAACCGACGCCGTGCTTGCCGAAAATCCGGTCGTGCGTGCGATTAACGCTTGCTGAACTGGAACTTGCGACGTGCTCCGGGCTGTCCGGGCTTCTTACGCTCAACCTCTCGGGGATCACGCGTGAGGAATCCGGCCTTCTTCAGCACCGGACGCATCTCGGCGTCGATCTCGCACAGTGCACGTGCGATACCCAGACGAGCGGCTTCAGCCTGGCCCTTGATGCCACCGCCATCGAGGTTGATGGCAATGTCGTAGCTCTCCACGGTGTTCGTGGCCAGCAGCGGCTGCTTGACCTGGAACTGGAGAATCTCGAGCGGGAAATAGGCTGCAAGCTCCTTGTGGTTGATTGTAATCTGACCATTACCCGGCTTCACGAATACGCGAGCCACAGCGGCCTTACGACGACCTACGGTGTTTACAACTTCCATAACTCTTACTTAATCTCGTTTAACTTAATGATCTTCGGGTTCTGGGCCGTGTGCGGATGCTCCGGGCCGGCGTAAACCTTCAGGTTCGTGAGCAGCTTGTCGCCCAGACGGGTCTTCGGCAGCATGCCCTTGACGGCTTTCTCGATGAGGAAAGTCGGTTTCTTGGCCAGGTAGTCGGCAGGCGTGGCGTAGCGCTGGCCGCCGGGATACCCGGTGTGACGCGTGTAGACCTTTTCGGTCATCTTCTTGCCCGTGAGCTTCACCTTCTCCGCATTGATGACGATGACATAGTCACCGCAATCCACGTGGGGCGTGTAGCTGGGCTTGTTCTTGCCGCGGAGGATCTTTGCGACCTGCGAAGCAAGACGTCCCAATACCTCGTTCGTCGCGTCGATGACGACCCACTCCTTGGTCACCGTCGATGCATTGGCCGAGATAGTCTTGTAGCTTAATGAATCCACTGTGTGTTACGTTTAAATTTAACTTGTTGTAATCCTTTTCCCGCACTTTACGGGTGCGCAAAGGTACGAAAAATTTTTCAGATAACAAATCCGCAAAAGACTTATTGCAGTTTTTTTGATGGAAAGTGCCGCAGGGAGAGCCATTTCGGGGCCGCGGGCACCGCGACGGCTCCGGCAACAGCGCCTCGCCGCGAGGGAGCGCCGCGGAAACGGCACAAACGCAGCAAGAACGGAACGGGAGCGCCGTGGGAACAGCAAAGACCGGTGAAGGAACGGAGCAGGAGCGCCGCGAAGACTTCCAAAACCGCCGCACGAACAGCCGGCTGCCACCGAACGAACGGCAGGAAACCCGCTCGGCACGGCACAAAAAAAGAGGGCCGGAACACCTCCGGCCCTCCCGTTGGAGAAACGCGCTTCGCTATCCGAGGAACGAGAGCAGGATACCAGCAGCAACGGCCGAGCCAACGACGCCGGCCACGTTCGGGCCCATGGCGTGCATCAGCAGGTAGTTGCCGGGATTCTCGCGCTGACCTTCGATCTGCGAGACACGGGCGGCCATCGGCACGGCCGACACGCCTGCGGAACCGATCAGCGGGTTGATCTTGTTGCCCTCCTTGGCGAAGAGGTTCATGAACTTGGCCAGCAGCACGCCGCCCGCCGTGCCGAGTGCGAAGGCGATGACGCCCAGCACGAGGATACCCAGCGTGCGGAGGTTCAGGAACGCCTCGGCCGTAGCCGTGGCACCCACCGTAAGGCCGAGGAAGATCACCACGATGTTCATCAGTTCGTTCTGCACGGTCTTCGACAGACGGTCCACCACGCCGCACTCCTTCATCAGGTTGCCCAGCATGAGGCAGCCGATCAGCGGCGCGGCGCTCGGCAGCAGCAGCGCGATGATGACGGCGATGATGAGCGGGAAGAGGATGCGCTCGAGTTTCGAGACGGGACGCAGCGTCCGCATGCGGATCGCCCGCTCCTTCTTGGTGGTCAGCGCACGCATGATGGGCGGCTGGATCACCGGCACGAGGGCCATGTAGGAGTAGGCGGCCACGGCGATCGGGCCGAGCAACTCGGGCGCAAGCATCGACGTGAGGTAGATGGCCGTCGGGCCGTCGGCACCGCCGATGATGCCGATCGAAGCGGCCTGCGCGGGCGTGAAGCCCAGGGCGTATGCGCCGAGGAACGTCACGAAGATGCCGATCTGCGCGGCGGCACCCAGCAGGAAGCTCTTGGGGTTGGCGATCAGCGGGCCGAAATCGGTCATGGCGCCCACGCCGACGAAGATCAGACACGGGTAGATGCCCAGCTTGACACCCAGGTAGAGGTAGTCGAGCAGGCCGGCATTGGCGACGAAGATGTCCCAGTGCACGTGTCCTCCGGCGAAGAGCTCGGTGTGATAGAGGTTCGCCCCCGGAAGGTTCGTCAGCAGCATGCCGAACGCGATGGTGAAGAGCAGCAGCGGTTCGAACTTGTGGCGGATGGCGAGATAGAGCAGGAAGAAGGCGATGAAGATCATCACGACACTACCCCACCCCATGGAGGAGAAGAAGCCGGCGATACCCGTGGAATCGACGAATTTCAGCAGGCTCTCCCCAACGAAATCAGCATTGGAAGTCAGCAACATGGACGTGTGAAGTTAATGCGGATTACTCAATGATGATTAACGTGTCACCCTCCATGACCGTCGCGCCCTGCTGTACGGAGATCTGCTTGACGACACCGGCGCGGTCGGCGTCGATGTTGTTTTCCATCTTCATGGCTTCGAGCACGACGAGCGTCTGGCCCATGGCCACCTTGTCGCCGACGTTGACCTTCACGGCCAGCACCGTGCCCGGCAGCGGGCACTTGACCGCATAGCCCGTCGAGGGGGCCACGGCCGACAGACGCGGCGAAGGAGCCGCCGTCGAAGGGGTAATCATGGCACTGTTGGCCTCCTTGGGTGCGGGGGCCACCTGGGGACGCGACACGACCGAGCCCTTGGCGCCGGCGATCTCGACCTCATACGCCGTGCCGTTTACCGTCACGTGCGCCAACGTCGAAGCTTCGTTCACGTCGTCGATCTGCACGTCGTAATTCTGTCCGTTGATTTTGAACGAGTAGTTTTTCATTGTATTCTGAATGCTTATTTTCTGTCAGGCATCTTTGTTAAACCGTGAATTTTCGAGTTCCAGGGCGAGTAGGCGCGCTTGATGCTCAGAATCGTCAGCACCTCCGACTCCCGGTCGTGCAGTTCTCCCTTGTAGAGGCGGAGCGCCGTGGCGACGGCTGCGATCTCCTCCTCGTGGATCTGGCCCGGCACGATGCGCTTGCCGGCGGACTCGGCCTCCTGCCGCCGCACGAAGACGAAGCCGAAGAGCTTCATGATCCATACCAGCAGCACCAGCACGACGAACACCAGGCAGATGCTGATGAGTGCAACCCACAGCATCTCGGACCAGCCCCAATCCATTGCAGATAACATTCTCATGGTGCAGGTTCGTTACAGAGGAATATTCGAGTGTTTCTTGGGCGGGTTCTGCAGACGCTTCGTCGAGAGCGACTGCAGGGCGCGGATGATGCGGAAGCGCGTGTTGCGCGGCTCGATCACGTCGTCGATGTAGCCGTAGCGGGCGGCATTGTAGGGGTTCGAGAACTTGTCGTTGTACTCCTTCTCCTTCTCGGCGATGAATGCGGCCTTCTCCTCGGGCTTCTCGGCCAGCTCCTTGAGCTCCTTGCCGTAGAGCACCTCAACGGCGCCGCTGGCACCCATCACGGCGATCTCGGCCGTCGGCCATGCGTAGTTGATGTCGCCGCGGATGTGCTTCGACGACATGACGATGTAGGCACCGCCGTAGGCCTTGCGCAGCGTTACGGTGATCTTCGGCACCGTTGCCTCGCAGTAGGCGAAGAGCAGCTTTGCACCGTGCGTGATGACGCCGCCGTACTCCTGGGTCGTACCCGGCAGGAAGCCCGGCACGTCGACCAGCGTCACGAGCGGAATGTTGAACGCGTCGCAGAAGCGGACGAAGCGGGCGGCCTTGCGGCTGGCGTTGATGTCGAGCACGCCGGCCATGAACTTCGGCTGGTTGGCGATGATGCCCACCGACTGTCCGTTGAAGCGGGCAAAGCAGGTGATGATGTTCTTGGCGTAGTTGGCTGCCGACTCGAGGTACTCGCCGTTGTCGACGATGGCGCGGATCACCTCGGCCATGTCATAGGGCTTGTTGGCGTTGTCGGGGATGATCTCGTTGAGCGTATCCTCCAGACGGTCGATGCGGTCCGTGCAGACGGCCAGCGGAGCATCCTCCATGTTGTTCTGCGGCATGTACGAGAGGAGCTTCTTGATGAGCTCGATGCCCTCCTCCTCGGTATCGACGGCGAACTGGGCCACACCCGACTTGGTCGTGTGCATCACGGCGCCGCCCAGCTGCTCCTGCGTGACGTTCTCGCCCGTGACGGTCTTGACGACCTTCGGGCCCGTGAGGAACATGTTCGACGTCTCCTTCTTCATGATGATGAAGTCGGTCAGCGCGGGCGAATAGACGGCACCGCCGGCGCAGGGGCCGAAGATGGCCGAGATCTGCGGGATGACGCCCGAAGCCATGACGTTGCGCTGGAAGATGTTGGCGTAGCCGGCCAGGGCGTTGACACCCTCCTGGATGCGGGCGCCGCCCGAGTCATTCATGCCAATGCAGGGGGCACCGTTGCGCATGGCCATGTCCATGACCTTGCAGATCTTGTCGGACATCGACAGCGACAGCGAGCCGGCCGTGACGGTGAAGTCCTGTGCGAAGACGTACACCAGACGTCCCGCGATCGTGCCGTAACCGGTTACGACACCGTCGCCGAAGGCATGCTTCTTCTCCATGCCGAAATCATAGCAACGGTGCGTGACGAACATGTCGAACTCCTCGAAGGAGCCTTCGTCCAGAAGCATCTGGATGCGTTCGCGGGCCGTGTACTTGCCCTTCTCGTGCTGCTTGTCGATTGCCTTCTGACCGCCGCCCAGGCGTGCGGTTTCGCGGTTTTCGATGAGCTGGCTGATCTTGTTCTGAATATCGCTCATAACGTGTGATTAAGTGATTGCATGATTGGAAACCTCCGTGCCGCGAGGGGTTGCCCCGACCCGCGGGAACCCGTCCGCGCAGCAGGCACGACGGGTTGCACGAACGGTCGTATCCGGTTATTTTTTGTTCTTGTTCTCGCAAAGCTCCGTCAGGATGCCCTGGGTCGACTTCGGATGCAGGAAGGCGATGGTCAGCCCCTCGGCGCCCTTGCGCGGGGTCTTGTCGATCAGGCGGATGCCCTTGGCCTCGGCGTCGGCAAGCTGCTCCTCGATGTTCTCGCAGGCGAGTGCCATGTGGTGAATGCCCACGCCGCGGTTCTCGATGTACTTGGCGATGGTCGAGTCCTCGGAGGTCGGCTCCAGCAGCTCGATCTTCGTCTGGCCCAGCATGAAGAAGGCCGTGCGGACCTTCTGGTCGGCTACCTCCTCGATGGCGTAGCACTTCAGGCCGAGAACGTTCTCCCAGTAGGGAATGGCTTCATCCAGGCTCTTCACTGCGACGCCAAGATGCTCGATATGAGAAACTTTCATAGCAAATAAAGAATTAAAGTTTATTGAATGTTTCGGTACTTGCTCGTTTGCTGTTATTTTGCGAACACAAAGATAGGCGAATCTTTTCGGAATAGCCAATTTTTGGCGCACTTTTTTGGCAATATTTTCGCACGAAAGCGGGCTGCGGCGCCCCGCCGGGGAGAATTTGCACGACCCGCTGCGGAAAATGAAAAATCCGCCCGTCGCCGCCCGTCCGAAAAAGGCCTCCGGAAGGGCCTGCCAGCCGAAAAAGAGCGCAGGGTATGGCAAATCCGCAAAATATTCGTATCTTCGTCCGCAGATACGATTGTCCCATGAAACACACCGTGCTTGCCCTGCTGCTCGTCATGGCGGTATCGCTCGGCGAGGCCGCGGCCCAGAACATCGCGCTCGGTGAACGGGTGCCCGAGATGAAGCACACCGTCTGGCTCGACGGACACCGCGCCGAGCCGTCGGCGGCGACCTACATCGAGTTCTACCACTCGGCCAACGAGATGTCGGACGCCGCGCTCGAACGTCTGTGCCGGCTCTGCGACGATGCGGAGTGCGACCTGCGCCTGATCGTCGTCACGAAGGAGCCGGCCGAGAAGGTGGCACCGCGGCTGCGGTCCCTCCTCTCGCCGCACGTCGCCGTGGCGCTCGACCAGGGCGGCCGGGGATTTGCGGCCTTCGGCGTCAGCTACCTCCCCTTCGGGGTGCTCGTCGACGCCCGGAAGCGCACGCTGTGGATGGGCAACTCGCTCCAGATGAACAAACAGCTGTTTCACCAAATAACCAATCAGTAGAGATGTCCTTCACCAAGATACACCACTTTGAAAAGGAGGAGTACGCCGACATGCACCACGACACGGCGCTGAACGTCACCGAAGGGGTCGAGAACCAGCCGATCGTCAACCCCCATTTCGTCCGCCGCCGCCGGCGCAACCTCACGACGGCCGAATACGTCGAGGGAATCCTCGCGGGCAACATCACGACGCTGTCGCAGGCCATCACGCTCATCGAGTCGAGCAACCCGGCCCACTACGCCCAGGCGCAGGAGATCATCGAGCAGTGCCTGCCCCACGCCGGACACTCGGTGCGCATCGGCATCACGGGCGTGCCGGGCGCCGGCAAGTCGACCTTCATCGAGGCCATCGGCAACATGGTCACCTCGCTGCGCCACAAGCTGGCCGTACTGGCCATCGACCCCTCGTCGGAGCGCAGCGGCGGCTCGATCCTCGGCGACAAGACCCGCATGGAGAGCATCAGCCACAACCCCGACGTCTTCATCCGCCCCTCGCCCTCGGCCGGGTCGCTGGGCGGCGTGGCGCGCAAGACGCGCGAGACGATCGTGCTGTGCGAGGCGGCGGGCTTCGACGTGATCTTCATCGAGACGGTGGGGGTCGGGCAGTCCGAGACGGCCGTCCACTCGATGGTCGACCTGTTCATGCTGTTGCAGATCTCGGGTGCCGGCGACGAGCTGCAGGGCATCAAGCGCGGCATCATGGAGATGGCCGACCTGATGGTCATCACGAAGGCCGACGGCGAGAACATCCACAAGGCCGAGCTGGCCAAGACGCAGTTCCAGGGGGCCCTGCGCCTCTTCCCCGTGCCGGAATCGGGCTGGCGCCCCAAGGTCTACACCTCGTCGGCCGTCACGGGCAGCGGTCTGGAGGAGGTATGGAAGGGGGTTGAGGAGTACCTCGACCACATCCAGGCCAACGGCTACTTCCGCCACAACCGCAACCGGCAGAACAAATACTGGATGTACGAGTCGATCAACGAGGTGCTGCGCAACTCGTTCTACCACGATCCGGCCGTCGAGGCCCGCATCGGGGAGTACGAAGAGCGGGTGCTCGACGACAAGATCTCCTCGTTCATCGCTGCCAAGGAGCTGCTGGACCTCTACTTCGCCGACAAGGCCGCACACAAATAATAATATGTCGCGGGAGGGGCCAAAGTGAGAAGCCCGCCCGGCACCGAAAGGCGGAAAAGCGACCGGTCGCTTTTCCGCCTTATTTAAGGTAGAGGAGACTCCCTCCGACCGGGGCCGAACGCAGACACACAAACGGTCCTCCGTCACCGTGCAGACGGCATCGGCTGCCGTCACCGAATTTTTGGGGAGCGGAAGCAAAAAAAATGAAAAAAAACGTACAAGCGCAGATTTTTTGCTTATATTTGTTCGTCGACAACCGGCATTTTGCTAAAATTTGTAAATAGCGCCAGGTGTGTCGGCCGCTTTGCGGGACCTCCCCGAAACGATTTCGGCGCGGTGGATATTCCCGGCAAAATGGCAGAAAAAGAACATGTTCCACCACAAATTTCAACACCATGCAAAACAAACTCTTCACTCTTCTTTGCACGGGTCTGCTGGCCTTTGCATTGACGTCCTGCGACAAGAACGAGGACAACGACGCTCCGAGCTCGAAACTGGCCACCCCCGGTTCTGAACATCACGGAGCAGCTCAGTGACGGATTCACCGTCAGCTGGCAGGCCGTCGAGCATGCGGCCGGCTACAGCTACGTCTTCGGTAACGAAGCCGAAAAGAGCACCAACGTCACCTCGGTAAGCTTCTCGGGCCTCGAGCCGGGAACCTACACCGTCAAGGTCAAGGCTACGGCAGGATCGGCCGAGTGGTCCGACTCCGACTACGCCTCGATCTCGGCCACCATCGAAGAGGGAACCACCCCTCCCACGGGAGAGATGACCTTTACGTTCGACATCTCCGACATCACCGCCACCAGCGCAGTCATCACCTGCACGCCGTCGGTCAACGACAAGACCTACTTCTTCGACTGCATGGAGAAGAGCCTGTACGACCAGATGCACACCTCCGACGAGGCTTTCTCCGCCGCTCTTCTCGAAAGCCTGGAGGCCATGGGTGCGGAGTACGGCATGACGCTCGAGCAGGTTCTCTCGCAGCTGCTGTCTACGGGCGTTGACGTATGGGATCCGAATGGCCTCAAGTCTTCGACCGAACATGTAGCCTATGCGTTCGGCCTCAACACGGACGGAACGGTCACGACGGCCATTGCCACGAAGAGCTTCACGACCAAGGAGGCTGCGGGCGGCTCCGACACCGGCAGCTGGCTCGGCGAATGGGATGCCACCTCGACCGGCTCGCTCGTGTGGAATATCAGCGGGCAGTATCTGGAAGCCTCTTATGATGAGAACCGCCCCATGGACCTCCACTTCACCATCACGGAGGAGCAGGGTCTGACGGTTCTCTACGGCTGGAGCCAGGTGGACAGTTCGCTCCCGGCTCTCTGCGAGATCAACGCGAACGGCGATCTCGAGGTCTATGCTGGAGTCACCGTAGGTTCCGAGAATCAGGGATACACCCCGACATGGTCGGCCTACTGCCTCATCAACGGCTCGGATTACTCGCTCGTCACGGGTACCTATCCCGCCTACACGTTCAGCATGAACGGGGATCAGATCACCTGCCAGCGCTATACGGGTGAGCTTCAGTCAGGCGAAACCTTCCAGGCCCTTTCGCTGGAGGTATACGCGCTGGGCGAGACCCAGTACGCGGTTTACGGCGAAACATTCCCCATATACTTCGTAGCCGGCGATATCGCAATGACCCGGGCTGCCGGTACGGGCTCGATGAAGGCTGCTGCCGTATGCAAGGCCGCCCGGAAGCCCGCTGCCGCCAAGCTGCTGCACACCTCCTACGCACTGAACAACATGCGGGCCGCCAAATAAGGCACCACGGAACACGCTGCGCCGGCAGCTCGGAAGAGCCGACGGCAGCAGGGACACAGGCACCCCGGGAGATTCCCGGGGTGCTTCGTTTTTGTTCGCGACAGCTTACGGAACCGGCTCCGACAGCGGCACCGGGCCGGACCCGCGTATGATTGCACGCGAAGGTTGAGCCCGGGCAAGGCCTGTGCCGCCGGAACCCCGCATCGCCGCCGGAACCTGTGTCGTCCCGAAACCAGGCCGCCAAAACCGGGCTGCAAAAACCGAGCCGCCAAAACCGGGCCGCTGTAGCCTACCTCGCCATAGCCACTGTCGCCCTGCACCGCATCGCTGTCGCCCGGGCCGCCGCTGATCCCGTGGAAAAAAGTTGGCCGCCGAAAGCCGGCTTTTTGCTTTTTTGGGTAATTTTGCCGCCGAAAACATCAAAATTCAACCGTTCAGCGTATGAAACGTCTGTTTTACCTGTTTGCAGTCCTCGCCCTTGCGGCGGGCTGCGGAACCCGAACCGGCCGGCCCGCTGCGGCAGCCTCCGACGACGATGCCGTTGCCGCGCAACCGGCCGACAGTGCGCTCCTTTCGGGTGAAGTGCTCACCGACGAGGAGCTGATGCGCGAGGCGATCCGCCTCTCGGAAGAGAATGTCCGGGCCGGCGGCGGTCCCTTCGGCGCCGTGATCGCCCACGACGGCCGGATCATCGCCCGGGGTGCGAACCGCGTGACTCCGAACCACGACCCGACGGCCCATGCCGAGATCAGCGCCATCCGTGCGGCCTGCCAGGCCCTCGGGACCTTCGATCTGACGGGCTGCACGATCTACTCCTCGTGCGAGCCCTGCCCGATGTGTCTCGGCGCCATCTACTGGGCCCACCTCGACAAGCTCTACTACGGCAACGACCAGCACGACGCCGCGCTCATCGGCTTCGACGACGCCTTCATCTACGAGGAGCTGGCGCTCGATCCCGCACAGCGGCGCCTGAAGGCGCAGGAGCTGCTGCCCGAAGAGGCTTTCGACGCCTTCCGGCTCTGGATGGAGAAGAGCGACAAGGTCGAATATTGATTCTTCCGCAGGGGCGCGCAAACCCGCACGCTCCTGCTCGGCAAGACAACGACTGCCGGATGCGGAGGCCCCGCATCCGGTATTTTTTTGACGCGGGCGCATGCCGACGGACAGGGATTTTCCGTATATTTGTCCATAAGAAAACAGCCTTGACATGAAAAAGATCGTGGTCTTCACCGGCGCGGGAATGAGCGCCGACAGCGGCATCGCTACCTTCCGCGATGCGGACGGCCTGTGGGCCAACTACCGGATCGAGGATGTCTGCACGCCCGAGGCGCTGGTCCGCAACCGGGCGCTGGTGATCGATTTCTACAACATGCGCCGCCGCGAGATGCTCGCCGCGCAGCCCAATGCCGGACACCTCGCCATTGCGGGGCTGGAGCGCGACTTCGACGTCGAGGTGGTGACGCAGAATGTCGACGACCTGCACGAGCGGGCCGGGTCGACCCGCGTGACCCACCTGCACGGCGAGCTGCGCAAGCTGCGGTCGATGCGCAACCCCGACGTGATCGTTCCGATCGAGGGGTGGGAGCAGCCGCTCGACGCCACGGGCCCCGACGGCGCCCTGCTGCGTCCGCACATCGTCTTTTTCGGCGAGCCGGTACCGATGTTCGAGCGGGCCGCCGGGATCGCCGCGCAGGCCGAGGTGATGGTCGTCGTGGGGACGTCGCTGGCGGTTTATCCCGCCGCGTCGCTCGTGCGCTACGTGCGGCCCGAGGTGCCGATCTACCTAGTCGACCCGGGCAATCCCGACGTGTCGGGCATCCGTAATCCGCTGACGGTCATTCGCAAGCGGGCGACCGAGGGGGTTCCCGAGCTGGTCGAACTGCTGCGGCGGTAATCCGGCGCGGAGGAGAGCGCCCCGCGCGGCGGCAGGGCCTTGTGCAGCGGAGGGTTTCCGATGCTGCGGAGAGTTTCCGTTGCGGCTGAGCGCCTCCTTGTCCGGCGGGCAATTCCTGGCATGCGGCGGGCAATTCCTGGCGTGCGGCGGATCGCATCTTGCCCGGCGGACAATTCTTGGCATGACGGGTCGCTTCCGGCACGGCTTCGGTGCGGCGGAAGGGTGCGGACTGCCCCTTTCCGAGGATCGTGCGGCGCCTCTTTCCGGAAAAAAGCGTTGCCGGGAGCCGCTGCCGGGATTTTTCTGAGAAAGGTTTTCTATCTTTGCAGCCTGATTTTTGCGGGGATCACCCGACAGAAACGGACTGCGAATCATGAGCGTATACTTTATTCTTGAGATGCTGGGGACGCTGGCCTTCGCCATCAGCGGCATCCGGCTCGCCTCGGCCAAGCGTTTCGACTGGTTCGGGGCCTACGTCGTGGGCTTCACGACGGCCATCGGCGGCGGTACGCTGCGCGACGTGATGCTCTCGATGACCCCGTTCTGGATGCTCGACAGCGTCTACCTCGTCGTCACGGCCGTCGCACTGGGCATCGTCATCGTGCTGGGCCGCTACCTCATCCGACTCAACAACACCTTCTTCATCTTCGACGCCATCGGACTGGGGCTCTTCACGGTCGTCGGCATCGAGAAGACCCTCGCGGCGGGCTTTCCGCTCTGGGTCGCCGTCATCATGGGCACCCTCACGGGCGCTGCAGGCGGCGTGCTGCGCGACATCCTCATCAACGAGGAGCCGCTCATCTTCCGCAAGGAGATCTACGCGCTGGCATGCGTCTTCGGCGGCGTGGTCTTCTGGGCCTGCGGGCAGGTGGGCATCACGGGCGCCGTGCTGCAGATCACCACGGCCGCGGCGGTCATCGCCCTGCGCATCGTCGCCGTGCACTACGGGCTGAAGCTGCCGACGCTCAAGGGCGAAGAGAAGCGGTAGACCGGGCGGCTGCGATCATCCGGGTTCTTCGTCGGCCCCTTCCGGAGATTCGGACCGGAGCTTCTGCCGGACCCGCTTCCGTAATCTGTACAAACGAAAAGAAAGCACCCCGGGAGGGATTCCCGGGGTGCCTGCGTTCCGGCCGGCCGTCGGGTCCGGAGGGACCGACGAGCGGCTTTGCCTGCGATGCTTTAGTTCATTGCCCGCATGTTGGTCAGAACATAGGAGCTCGGGAGCAGCCTCCCGGGCGCCACGGATTTTTGAGCCTTCCTTAACGCCATCGCAAGCTTTGTCGAATTCAACCCGGCCGCCTTGGTCATCGTGATGTCGCCCGCCACATAGTATGAGGGGAAATCCTGACCGTAAATCGCATACTGATTATCGGACAAGGCGTAGATCTCCAGTGAAACGACCCGGATGGATTCTCCGCCTGAAAGGCTACCTTCATAACGCGTGCTGGTGGCCCTGTCGCCGCTCATGCGGAACGTATAGGCGGGGTATGTCCCCGTAATCAGACCGAAATCCGAGTCAATGGAGCAGTAGGCCGACCACGTCGGAATGTATCCCTGATTTTCGGAGCCCACGCTGATGCCCGCATAGACCTCGAGGTCGCCGTTCTCGTTGACTTCACACAGGGCGGGAACCGTGCTGTCCACCTGGCTCCAGCCGTAGAGAAGAATCTGACCCTGCTCCTCGGTGATGGTGAATCGGAGGTTCATGGGGCTGTTTTCTTTGTAGGAAGGTATCAGATACGCCCCTTCCAGCGCCCATTCGAGCGAGCCGGTCGAGGTAGCTTCCCACTCACCGAACCATTTGTCGACTTCGGGGTTCTCCGCTCTGGCTTCGGTCGTGAAGCTCTTGGTATACAAGGCCGAGATGACCGTCCCGCTCATGTCGATTCCGAGGGCGTAGACCACATACTCGGTCGAAGGGGAAAGACCTTCGGGTGTCCACATGCAAGGGCCTGCGCAAAGCAGCTGCGTGAGCACCTCTTCAAGGGACAAGCCATACGCCGCAGCCATGGATTTCATGCTCTCGATGATGGTGGTGGAGAAAGCCTCGTCGGAGGTGTAATATTGGTCGAACACGCTCTTCTCCATCTGGGCGAAGTAATAGGTCTTGCTGTTGTCGGACGGAGTGCACGTAATGGTTGCACTGTTGGCGGTAATGTCGGTCACGTCGATCGTAATGGTCAGCTCCGCCTCCGGAGCGGCCTCGATGGTAGCGGAAACCGAGGCGAAATCCGAATCGGTCCACTCGGCCGAATCGGATACGGCCTTGACCTGGACGGTATAGGTTCCCGGCTCCAGGCTGCCGAAGGTCACCGAAGTGTCCGTCGTGCGCTGCTCGGCGTCGTCCCCGAATACATAGCTGTAACCGGCAGCATGCTCAACAGCCTGCCAGCTGACGGTGAATCCGTCGTCGGACTGTTCCGTCACGCTCAAAACCGGGGTCTCCAGTTTCGAGGGGGCGGCCGCCTCGACGGTAACCATAATCGTGGTGAAGCCGGAATCGATCCAATCGGACGAAACGGGTACAGCCTTGACCTGGACGGTGTAGGTGCCGGGGTCCAGATCGCTGAAGGTCAACGAAGTGTCCGTTGTGCTTTGCTCGGCCTCCGTCTCGAATACATAGCGGTAACCGGCCGCATTCTGAACAGCCGGCCAGCTGATGGTGAATCCGTCGCTGAACTGCTCCGTTACGCTCAAAACCGGAGCATCCAGCTCCGTGGCCTTGTTGTACGCGTCCTCGATCATGTCGCAGGACGTCAATGCAAAGGCCAGCAGGCCTGAGCAAAGAGTTGTGATGAGTTTGTTTTGCATAGGGTTATTGTTTTTTGATGGGAATGGGTCTGTTGCGGTCCTCTTGTTTGTCCCGGTTGTTTGTCCCGGTTCTCTTGCCTGAAATATCCGCCCGGCCGATTTCGTCCCGGGAGATGCCTTCGTGACGGATGACGGCCTGCACGCTCTCATATCGGACAGCGTTTTTTGCTGTCTATCAGCAAATATAAGAAAAAATCCGCATTCCGCTCAATCTTTTCGTTTTTTTGCGACACGCATCCGGAATTTTCGCAGCAGGCGGGCCTTCCGGCTGCGGAGCGGCAGCCGCATCCTGTGGCGCGGACCGGGCGACGACCGACGGAAGCGGTGTGCCCGGCTTCCGCGGTGCTGGCACCCGCACGTTCCTCAACGGAAAAAGGTCCGGAGAGCAGCGAAAAATCGGGCCGGGAGGGATCCGTTTTTGAAAAATAGCCGTAAATTTGCGCATGCGACCTTTGCGAACGACATACCTCCTGCTGCTGTTGGCCCTGCTGCTCGGCGCGTGTGCCGAGGTCCGTGCCCAGGGCGGCCGCGGCTTCTGGCTTCAGGAGTGGAGCGTCGAGCACGGCGACTCGATCGCGACGGTCCACATCCTGCCCGTCTACGTCTTCGACCGGCCGGCCGACCTGCGGCGCTACCGAAGGCTGGTCGACGCCGTGAAGAAGGTCTACCCCATTGCCAAGATCGCCCGGGCCAAGATGGCCGACATGGAGAAGGAGCTGTGCAGCCTGCCGACCAAAAAGGAGCAGAAGGCCTACATCAAGGGGGTCTACAACGAGATCAAGGAAGAATACACGCCGGTGCTCAAGCGCATGACCCGCACGCAGGGCAAGGTGCTGCTCAAACTCATCGACCGCGAGACGGAATACACCGCCTACGAGGTGCTGCGCGAGTTCCGCGGCGGCTTCATCGCGGGATTCTGGCAGGGGGTCTCCAAAATCTTCGGTCAAAACCTCAAGGCCGAATACGACCGCGAGGGCGAGGACCGCATCATCGAACAGATCGTACTCTACTACGAGGCGGGGCTGCTCTGACAGCCGCGACCCCCGCAGCCGGATGTATCGAGCGCCGGTCCGGCTGCAAGCTCGGTCGCAGGCCTGCGTCGGAATGCGGCCGCATCGGGACATCGCCGCTCGCCGCCCGGCAACCGTCAACCGTCAACCGTCAACCGGAATCAGAAATTGAACGCAACGCCGCCGCTCACCCCCATCCAGGAGCGCGAGGGCCGCTGGTCCGCACGGCGGAAATTGTCCGTCAGGTAGCAATGGTAGGTGAAGTCCACGTAGAGGCCGAAGCGCCAGACGGGGATAATGAGCCGCGCGCCGGCATCGAACGTACACGAGAAGCGCTGCCGGACCAGCCACGGCTGCCAGGCGGGATCCGCCGCTGCCAAACCGCGCCGCGAAAGAGGGCCGCACATCACGCCGGGCGTAAAGCCCGTGTGGAGTTCAAAGGCCGTGGGCAGGATCGAGAGCAGCAGGTTCCAGAAAAAACTGCCCTCGACAACGGAGCGCCTGCCATAGGGCTCCACGGGATCGAAGCCGTAATACCCGCCGTATGGGTCGGGGGCCACTGCGACCGTCTCACCCCGGCGCCACGCCGAGGCGATACGTCCCGAGCGCCACGAGAACTGCAGCGGCACGGAGAGGTAATTTTCGACATCGCCGTTCAGAAAGAGGGTCACGCCGGTGCGCAGGCCGATGTTGCGCCAGCCGTAGCGGGCATAGTCGAGGCTCAGGGCCTGCAGTTCGGGACCGTCATCGCGCCCCAGGCCGATCTGCGCTCCGAAGCGCAGGCCGATTTCGTTGTCGAAGGTGCGCGGACGCGCCACGGCGCGCCGATCGTCGGAGGCCGTCTGTGCCGCAACCGTCCGGACGGCAAGCAGCAGGGCCAGCGTGGCAAGAAGTCTCATCATCGGTCAAAAGCGTGAGGTTCGGGCGGAAAGATAGGCAAAATCCCGTTACGGACCGCATTCGGAGGCAAAAAAGGCGTTGGGCCCGAAAAAATTTGGCACTCACGGCACTTTGTACTATCTTTACGGCCTAAAATCCGGAAAATCATGTTTGAGAACCTAACCGACAAACTCGAACGGTCGTTCAAGATACTCAAGGGCGAAGGGCGCATCACCGAGATCAACGTCGCCGAGACGCTCAAGGAGATCCGCCGGGCGCTCATCGACGCCGACGTCAACTACAAGGTGGCCAAGACCTTCACCGATACGGTGAAGCAGAAGGCGCTGGGTCAGGACGTGCTGAAGTCCGTGAAGCCCGGACAGATGCTCACCAAAATCGTGCGCGACGAGCTGGCCCAGCTCATGGGCGGCACGGCCACGGACATCCGCCTGGAGGGCACGCCGGCCGTCATCCTCATCGCCGGTCTCCAGGGCTCGGGTAAGACGACCTTCTCGGGCAAGCTCGCGGCCTACATCAAGTCGAAAAAGGGACGCCAGGTGCTGCTCGTCGCGGGCGACGTCTACCGTCCGGCGGCCATCGACCAGCTGAAGGTCCTCGGCGGCCAAATCGGCGTCGAGGTCTACACCGAGGAGGGGAACCGCAACCCCGTGGAGATTGCGCAGAACGCCATCAAGTATGCCCGTCAGCACGCTTTCAACGTCGTGATCGTCGATACGGCGGGACGTCTGGCCGTCGACGAGGCGATGATGCAGGAGATCACGGCCATCAAGGCGGCGGTCAAGCCGTCGGAGACGCTCTTCGTCGTCGACGCCATGACGGGTCAGGATGCCGTGAACACGGCGCGCGAGTTCAACGAACGGCTCGACTTCGACGGCGTGGTGCTCACGAAGCTCGACGGCGACACGCGCGGCGGTGCGGCGATTTCAATCCGCTCGGTCGTGGACAAACCGCTGAAGTTCATCTCCAGCGGCGAGAAGATGGATACGTTGCAGGTCTTCCACCCGGAACGCATGGCCGACCGCATCCTCGGCATGGGCGACGTCGTATCGCTCGTGGAGCGTGCGCAGGAGCAGTTCGACGAGGAGCAGGCGCGCCGGCTGAAGAAGAAGCTCGTCAAGGACCAGTTCAACTTCAACGACTTCATCGCGCAGATCCAGCAAATCAAGAAGATGGGCAACCTGAAGGACCTCGCCTCGATGATTCCGGGCATGGGCAAGATGCTCAAGAACGTCGACATCCCGGACGACGTCTTCAAGCAGACCGAGGCGATCATCTCGTCGATGACACCCGCCGAGCGCGAGCATCCCGAGATCATCAACGCCCGGCGCCGCGAACGCATCGCCAAGGGTTCGGGCACGACGGTTGCCGACGTGAACCGCCTGATGAAGCAGTTTGAGGATACGCGCAAGATGATGAAGGCCGTGGCGGGCGGCGGCATGAAGATGCCCAAGATGCCGGGCGGCTTCCGCCGGCGCTGACGCCAAGATGCGAACGTAACGAACAAGAGAGCTTCCGCCGCGGGTGGAGGCTCTCTTTCCTTTGCCTTTGCCGGCGGGTTCACCCCGACGCGATGGATGCGATTTTATTCCCTTTGCCGGAGGCTCTTCCCGCCGGGGTTGCGGTGCGGCGCACAGCCTGTTGGCGGGAGCCTGCCTCGACGGGCGCGCAAGCGCCCCGCAAGGCGGTCGGGACGGCAAAAATCGGCGGCAAATTAATCGCCCCGGCAGTTGCAGGGGTGCTATTTTATCGTTACCTTTGTCCGACAGTTTATTACGGAAAATGCACAAATCGGGCTTTGTCAATATCATCGGGAATCCCAATGTCGGGAAATCGACCCTCATGAACGCACTCGTCGGCGAGCGGCTTTCGATCATCACCTCCAAGGCGCAGACCACGCGCCACCGCATCATGGGCATCGTCTCCGGCGAGGAGTTCCAGATTGTCTACTCCGACACGCCGGGCATCCTCAAACCCGCCTACAAGTTGCAGGAGTCGATGATGAAGTTCGTCACGGGCGCCGTGACGGACGCCGACGTCATCCTCTACGTCACCGACACCGTCGAGCAGAGCGACCGCTCGGCCGAAATCATCGGACAGATCCGCCAGAGCGGCATCCCGACCATCGTCGTCATCAACAAGATCGACCTTTCGGACCCGGCGCGGCTCGACGCGCTGGTCGACAAGTGGCAGGCGGAGCTGCCCGCGGCGCGCATCGTGCCCGTCTCGGCCCGCGAACAGTTCAACCTCGAAGGGCTCTTCCAAACGATTCTGGAGCTGCTGCCCGAAGGCCCCGCCTACTACCCCAAGGATACGCTCACGGACAAGACGCTGCGCTTCTTCGCCTCGGAGATCATCCGCGAGAAGATCCTGCGCTTCTACGACAAGGAGATCCCCTACTGCTGCGAGATCGAGATCGAGAGCTACCGCGAGGAGCCGACGATCGACCGCATCGCCGCGACGATCTACGTCGCCCGCGAGTCGCAGAAAGGCATTCTCATCGGCCACAAGGGCGAGAAGCTCAAGCGCGTGGGACAGGCCGCCCGCGAGGACATGGAGCAGTTCCTCGGCAAGAAGGTCTTTCTGCAGCTCTTCGTCAAGGTGAGCGAAGACTGGCGCAACAACGAACGGCAGCTGCGCCGCTTCGGATACGAACAGGAATAATAAACCCTCCGCAAAATGCGTTAAGGGAGCATAGGAAACAAGTCTTTCAGGTCAATCATGCGAAAATTCATCCTCGGTCTGCTCTTCGTCACCGCGCTCTGCTGCACGGGGAGCGCCCGTGCACAGTACAACCGGGAGTACTTCTTCTGGGTGGGTCAGCGCTGCATGATGGAGAACAACTACCAGGAGGCCATCCGCACGCTCAATACGCTGCTGCGCTTCGACGAGGACGCCTTCGAGGGCTACTTCCTGCGCGGCATCGCCAAATACAACCTCGACGATCTGATCGGCGCCGAGGCCGACTTCACGACCGCCATCCGCAAGAACCCCGTCTACACGCAGGCCTACACCTACCGCGCCGTGACGCGCTCGCGCCTGGGCAACTACGACGACGCCCTGCAGGACTTCCGCGAGGCGATCGAGCTGCGGCCCGACCTGCCCGGCCCCTACTACAGCCGGGGCGTGACGCGCCTGCTGAACCAGCAGTTCGAGGAGGCCATCGAGGACTTCAACAAGTTCATCCGCCAGGAGAACAAGGTCGCCGACGCCTTCATCTGCCGGGGCTTGAGCTACCTCCACCTCAAGGATACCGTGCGTGCATACGAGGACTTCAACACGGCGATCCGCACCAACCGCGAGAACCCCAACGGCTACAACCGCCGCGGCGGCCTCTACCTCCAGCAGCACCGCTACGCCGAGGCCGAGGCCGACTTCAACAAGGCCATCGAGTGCGACTCGACCTACCTGCTCTCGTACTTCAACCGGGCGCTGGTCTACTCCGACACGAACCGTCCGATGCAGGCGCTCGCGGACTTCGACAAGGTGATCTCGCTCGACTCGACCAGTTCGATCACCTACTTCAACCGCGCGATGCTCCGCACGCAGATCGGCGACTACAACCGGGCACTCGAGGACTACGACAAGGTGGCGTTCTACTCGCCCAACAACGTGCTGGTCTACTACAACCGCGCGGGGGTCTACGCGCAGCTCGGCGAACTGGAGAAGGCCGTCAAGGACTACACCTCGGCCATCGACCTCTATCCCGACTTCGCCAACGCCTACATCTACCGCGGGCAGCTGCGGGCCTTCCTGCGCGACGAGAAGGGGGCCCGGCAGGACCGCGAAACGGCCCAGAAGAAGATCGCCGAATACCGCTCGCGGCTGAGCGACAGCACCTACTCGATCTTCGCCGACACGACGCAGCGCTTCGACCGCCTGCTGTCGTTCGACAGCAAGTTCGCGGGCGGCAGCTTCGACCGCATCACGGGCCACAACGGCGGACGCGAGGAGATGCGCCTGCTGCCGCTCTACAAGTTCACGCTCATGCGGCCCGACACGACACCCGTCGTGGAGCGCTACGCTCCGCCCCGCATCGAGGCCTTCAAACAGCGCATCGGCAACCGCTACCTCACCCTCTCGTGCCGTCCGAGCGACATCCCGGCCGACTCGCTCGTCGCGCTCGACAAGCAGTATGCCCAGGCGCTGCGCACGGACGAGACGTCGTGGACGCTGCTCTTCGAGCGGGGTGTCACGCAGCTGCTCATCAAGCAGTACACCACCTCGGAGAACACCTACTCGAAGGCCATCGACCTCAACCCGAGCAATCCGTTCCTCTACCTGAACCGTTCGACGACGCGGGCCGAGATGATCGACTTCATCTCGTCGATCGACAATTCCTATCAGCAGATCACCATCGACTCGAATCCGGCCAACCGGCTGAACAACAACTCGAAACGCACGTACAGCTACGACGAGGCGATCGCCGACCTGAACAAGGCCGTGAAGCTCTACCCCGACTTCGCGTATGCCTACTACAACCGGGCCAACCTGCGGGCGCTGTCGGGCAGCCTGCCCGAGGCGTTCGAGGACTACTCGAAGGCCATCGAGCTGAACCCCTCGTTCGCCGAGGCCTACTACAACCGCGGCATCATCCAGATCTTCATGAAGGACACGCGCAAGGGGTGCCTCGACATCTCGAAGGCCGGCGAGCTGGGCATCACCGAGGCGTACGAGGTGCTCAAGCGCTACGCACAGATCGAAAACTAACTCAAAACATTACACTATGGTAGCAACTATCCAACGGAAACTCAACGATTCGGCCGCGGCACGGTGGACGGCCCTCGTGCTCATCGCCCTGATGATGTTCTTCGGCTACATGTTCGTGGACGTGATGTCGCCGCTCAAGTCGCTCGTCGAGTCGGCGCGCGGCTGGGACAGCAGCACGTTCGGAACCTACGCCTCGTCGGAGTACTTCCTCAACGTCTTCGTCTTCTTCCTGATCTTCGCGGGCATCATCCTCGACAAGATGGGCATCCGCTTCACGGGCCTGCTCTCGGCCTCGCTCATGGTGCTCGGTGCGACGATCAAGCTCGTGGGCATCTCCGACTGGTTCCAGACCACGGAGTTCTGCGCGTGGCTCAACAGCTGGTGGGTCGCCTTCCCGGGCAGCGCCAAGATGGCGTCGCTGGGCTTCATGATCTTCGGCTGCGGCTGCGAGATGGCCGGCACGACCGTCTCGAAGTCGATCGCCAAGTGGTTCGAGGGCAAGGAGATGGCTCTGGCCATGGGTCTGGAGATGGCCATCGCGCGACTGGGTGTCTTCGCCGTCATGTGGCTCGCCCCGATGATCTCCAAGCAGTTCGACCAGTCGATCGTCGCACCGGTGGCCTTCTGCACCGTGCTGCTCATCATCGGCCTGCTCTGCTTCACGGTCTTCGTCTTCATGGACCGCAAGCTGGACCGGCAGCTCATCGCCGCCGGTGAATTGAAGGAGGAGAAGTCCTCCGACGAGGAGTTCCACATCCGCGACCTGGGCGCCATCTTCCGCAGCAAGATGTTCTGGCTCGTGGCGCTGCTCTGCGTGCTCTACTACTCGGCCATCTTCCCCTTCCAGCGCTACGCCCCGAACTTCCTTGAGGTGACGCTCGGCATCGACGCCGAATCGGCCGCCCGGCTCTTCAGCTGCTTCCCGATCCTGGCCATGATCCTCACGCCCTTCCTCGGCGCGCTGCTCGACTTCAAGGGCAAGGGGGCCACGATGCTCATGGTCGGCGCCGTCATCATGATCTGCTGCCACATGAGCTTCGCCTTCCTGCTGCCGCTCTTCCCGTCGAAGTGGCTGGCGCTGCTGCTGGTCGTGACGCTCGGCGTGTCGTTCTCGCTCGTCCCGGCGGCGCTGTGGCCCTCGGTGCCGAAGATCATCGACTCGAAGATTCTCGGCTCGGCCTACTGCCTGATCTTCTGGATTCAGAACATCGGTCTGTTCGCCGTGCCCCTGCTCATCGGCGTGGTGCTCGACGCCACGGGCGGCTATACTGTGCCGATGATTATCTTCTCGACCTTCGGCGTGCTGGCCTTCATCTTCAGCCTCTACCTCAAGATCGAGGACCGCAAGAAGGGTTACGGACTCGAACTGCCGAACGTGAAGCGATAGACGGGCCCGCCAGAGGCTTCCGATACGACAAGGAGGTGTGCTCTTCGGAACACACCTCCTTTGTTTTGCCGCACGGCCCGCGTGCGGCGGCAGGCCGCGACCGCAGCTATCGGTCCGCCGCCAGGCGGTAGACCTCCACGATGCGGCTGCACATCTCCTCCCAGGAGAAGCGGCGGCGCTCCTCGACGCAGTTTTCGCGGAAACGGCCGAGCACCCCGTCGGCATACATCCGCTCGATGGCATCGGCCACCCCTTGCGCGGTCGGCTCGCAGACATAGCCCACGCGGCCGTCGGGCACGATCTCGGCCAGCCCCCCGACGCGCGTGACGACCATCGGCACGCAGAACTGGTAGGAGATCTGCGTCACGCCGCTCTGCGTTGCCGTCTTGTAGGGCTGCACGACGAAATCGGTCGCCGAGAAGTAGTATTTGACCCGTTCGTCGGGGATGAAGTAGTCGTGGAGAATCACCTCGTCGGCAAGGCCGTTGGCAGCGATCTGCCGCAGGTAGGGCTCCTTCGAGGTGTAGAACTCGCCCGCGACGATCAGCCGGCGGCCCGCCGTGCGGCCCGCGCGCCGGAGCAGCGCCCAGGCATCGAGCAGCAGGTCCAGCCCCTTGTAGTCGCGCACCAGTCCGAAGAAGAGCACGTAGCGGCAGGCCGGGTCGAGCCCCAGCCGCACGCACGCCTCCCGGCGGTCGACACGCTCGCCGAAGTTCTCGAAGAGCGGGTGCGGCGAGAAGAGCGCCGGCGCCGCGGTGTAGGCCTCCAGCTCGCGGTGCACCTGCTCGGACATGTAGACGAAGCCGTCGACCGCACGCAGGAAGTAGCGGTTGAAGGGGCGGTCGATGAAGTGGTGCTCGTGCGGCTCGACGTTGTCGATCTGGCAGATCACCTTCGTGTGTCCGTTGCCGCGGGCCAGGCGGGCGATCGTTCCGAAGCAGGAGGCCATGAACGGCGTCCAGTACTTCATGAGCACGAAGTCGGGCCGTTCGCGCCGGATGAGGCGTCCGACGCGCAGCCAGTTGAAGGGGTTGACTGTATTGACACAGCGGACGATATGCAGGTCCTCCGGCGGAGGCGTCGTGAGGGTCTGGCTCTGCCCGGGAAAGAGCAGCGCGGGGTATTGCAGCGTGAAGGTGCGGATGTCGACCTGCGCGCCGCGCCGCTGGAACGTGCGGGCCATGATCTCCATGATCGAAGCCAGTCCGCCCCGGTAGGGATGGGCGGGTCCCAAAATCGTAATCTTCATAAGACAAAGATACCCAGAAAGTCGGATAAACCATCGCTTTTGCGGGGAATTTAACGGCCCCGGCACAAAAAGGGGGCCGGGCTCGGGTTCCGGTGCCGGTTCCGCAAGGTTGCTCCGGAAAGAGGCGCAGCTGCGCAGACACCGATGGGACAGGCCACCTGACTGGAGTTCCGGGACGATGATTTCCGGCAGCAGCTCCGAAAAGGAGTGCGGTGGTTCACGGCGGTGATTCCGAGGCGGCAGTTCCGGGCCGCGGTTCCGGAAAGGAGCGCGACCGCACCGGCCGGCAGGCCAAAGTCCTCCCCCACCGAAGGCTCCGGACAGAAGGCCCGGGACAGAAGGCACCCCCGCCGAAGGCTCCGGCGCAACACGAGCGGTACACGGACAAAAAACACGGCCCTTCCTTGAATGGAAGGGCCGCGCTGCGGATCGGATCGAAATACCGCGTCACGGATCGGCTACCGGGTAAGCCGGAGCACCGGATTTACTCCGCGACGGGGAAATCGCCCGTGAAATCCATCTCGAACGGCTTGCCGTCGGGCAGGGTGAAGCGGATGCGGACGGTGTAGTTGTTTTCGCCGTTCTCACCGACAAAATAGCTGCCTTCGAGCGGACGCCGATACTGCGAGTAGTAGTGCACCGAATCCTCGTAGATGAAAATGTAGTCGTCGTTGTGGCTCACGGTGCTGATGTCCACCTCGCTGCCGAGCCAGTAGAGCCGGATGCCGAAGGCGACATAGGTGGTCATCGGCGCGGAGGCGGCCAGCGGTGAGAAGGAGAACATCAGGTACGAGCCGTCGTTGCTGCTCCGCACGCTCAGAATGTCGTAGGACACGCCGTCGAACCGGTATGTGCCGAGCACCGTCGGAGCCGGGGCCGGCTCATCGTCGTCCGACGAGCAGCCCGTAAGGCCAGCGGCGCCGCACAGCATCGCAAGGGGCCAACCCAGCAGGATGAGCGATCGTTTCATTGTGCGTCGGGGACTATTTTATCACGACGGCCGGGCCGCTGTAGTATCCGTTCAGGTTCTCGTAGTTCGTGAAATCGAGATTCAGCGTCTCGCCGTCGAGCGATACGGTCAGCGTGCCGAACGCCCCGTTGTCGTAGTTCCAGACCGAATCCCCGTATGCGAACTCGATGGTCTTGTAGGTCGAAAGACCGACAGGCTCGCCCGAGAAGGCCTCCTCGGGAGCCGTAATGCGCAAGGCATCGGCCGACTGCATCCCCTCGACCGTCTCGACGCCGCTCTCACCCGAGAGCCAGATGTTCCAGAGCTCGGAGGTGGTGTCCACGACAACCGAAGCGATCGGCGTCTTCACGTCGTCGAAGACAAAGGCGTTCTCCTTGGCCGGCTCGGCGTACATGTCCGTGCATTCGCCGCTGAAGGTGAGCGAAACGGAGATATTCTCCGAGAAGGCGATCGACGCCGAAGCGGCAAACGAAGCCTCGCTGTCGAGACGCGAAATGGAGAAGGTGCCCTCGACACCGGCCGTATCACCGGCAGCGCCGATGATCATGTCACCCGTCGCATTGTCCACGTAGTAGACCTCGAAGTAGGAGGATTCCGTAGCGATGTCGACCGTCCGGCCGTCGATGAGCGACTCGTCGACAAGCAGCACCACATAATAGGAGGCCATCTCGATCTCCTCGAAGTAGTCGATGTCGGCCGGCGTGAAGTAGAAGTAGCCGAGTCCGTCCTCCACGGAGTAGAAGGCGGCACGCAGGGCATCCTTGTCGCCGTTGCGCTCGATGTAGTTCTCCTCGGGTTTCGTGCCCTCGAAGACTCCGGCGCCGCGCACGGCGATCGTGCTGCCGTCGGCCAGTTTCAGGTTGATGAAGGCCTCGGCGTTCGTCCCGTCGAAGTCGAAGCGGCAGCTTCCGGATTCGATCGCCTCGGTAAAGCCCGGCCCGGCCCCCTCAAACAGCGGTGCGGAGGCATAGGTGCTGTACAGGGCAAAGCCGTCGGTCTCGGTCATCACGTCAAACTCCCGGTTGCAGAGGCTCGGCAGCACCAGGATCTGCACGTACTCCGCCTCGTTCTCCACGAGCCAGTCGAAGGACTCGGCCCCGGCTACATCCGTCATGGTCACCATCATGTAACCGCTGTATTCGTCGACGAAGATGCCCGTCAGCAGCGTCTGCTCACTGTTGATGACCAGCACACCGGACGTCAGGTCCTCGAGCGCCACCGTCTGCTCGGTATCCGAGCCGTTGCCGCCCCCTTCGTTGCCGTTTCCACCGTTGTCATTACCACCGTCGTTGTCATCCTTCTGACAAGACGCAAAGGCGACCGTAATCGCCATCAGGGCAAATAAAAACTTTTTCATATTCATCAAGGGTTAAAGGATTTTTCCATTTTTCCTGCGGATCAGTTCTCCCACAGACACGTAATGCGGTGCGCCGGCGCGGCACAGTCGGTGAACTCCGCCGTAATGCGGTAGCGGCCGTCGGGACGCTCAACCGTGAGCGTGCCGCCCGTGATGCGGGCGTAGCGCACCCACTGCCCGGCCTCCATGTACTGATACCACGTTCCGCTGTTGGAGGTGAACTTGTCGGGATAACCCGGCACGATGCGGTACGGCACGATGTCCTCGCGGTAGACGCCGCCCGAGGGCGGAACGTCGTCGGGGACGGTGTAGATGCCGGCCGGAATGCCGTCGGCCGGGTCCGTATCCCAGGGCACGAAGAGCTCGATGCGCAGCAGCTCGCTGTCGCCGCCGGGCCACTGCGTAGAAAGGTCGATCCCCGCGTCGGCCAGGAAGAAGACGAAGTGACGGTAGGACTCGTCGCCGAGGAAGTAGCTGTCGCCCTTGTCCACGATCCGCGTGGCGGAGAGCGACTCCAGCCGGACATCGGCATCGAGGTTGCTGTTCGGAACCCCCGAGCCCGAGGTCCCGGAGCCGTCGACAAACTGCGGCGTCCCTTCGTAGGTGAAGTAGCGCTTGAGGTAGGAGGTGCCCACCAGCGTACCCTCGATGCGCATGCGGCCGTCGGCATCCACCTCAACCGTGCAGGCGCCCTCGCGCAGCAGATCGGCATCGGATGTCTCCGCCGCCACGCCGGCAAGATAGGTGCCGGCCGGCACCATGACGGCACCGTTCGGCCGGTCCTGCTCGGTCATGTAACCGGGGTTGTACGTTCCGGCCGACATGTCGCCCGAGTTGGCCGGCATGCGGTACGTTCCAGCCAGCAGCCCGGGATCGGGCACACCCGCCGGATTCGGCGTCACATTGAGGCTGAGGACCAGCCGCTGCCCGGCCGACGACTGCGCAAGGTCGAGCGTCCACAGGTCGGAGACGCCGGAATAGGAGTCGTCGCCGTAGTAGGTCACCACGGCATCGTCGAGCGTGATGGTCTCGGGCACGGGTTCCCGGAAGGAGTCGCCGGGAGTCTGCCCGCCGTCATCCTCCGCACAGGAGGCACAGAGCGCTGCGAAAAGCAGAACAGAATATAATTTCATAGACCACAGTAATTGTTTGCAGAAAGCGATACTGTCGGACGGAGAAAGCCCGTTTGGAAAATTTTTTTACAAAAAAAAATTTCGATCAATCAAACGTTTTTTGTTCATTTTCCCCATTTTTTTCGCACAAATGACGACAGCGGTACTCCGGAGGGAGGAGTACCGCTGTCGTCCTTGCAGGCGGTTCGGGCCGCTATTTCCACTCGAAACCGGCGCGCACGGCCGCAACCCCCGGCTCGCCGCACACCTCGAAGAGTGCCGAGCGTTCGTGCAATTCGCAGCCGACCGTCAGCGTCTGTCCGTAGCGGCACTCCTTCAGGAAATGGATGTCGAGCCGCACGGGGGCCGGCGACGAGATGAGCTCCAGCGGCAGCATGTCGCACATCATCTCGATGTAGCGCATCGTGTTGACATGGCGGTTGAAGTCGATGTCGCTGTAGACGACGCGGTGCTCCATGCGCTGCGTCGGCGTCACCGAACGGATCTTGCGGGGCTTCTCGGCGGGCGACGGCGCCGCAACGATGGCCTCCGAATGGGCCTGTCCGACCCACGAGAGGTCGACGGCCGCACGGCTCCGCAGGTCGATCATGGCCCACTGCGAGACGGCGCGCCCGAACTCGTGCCCGGCGGCATCCGTGAGCGTGAAGTTTCGCGTCGAGAGGACGCGGCCGTAGTCGCTGATCCATGTCGCCACGGTGTAGTCGGTATACTGCACGGGGCGGCTGTCGAACTCGACGGCCATGCGCGAGAGTACCCACGAATGGTTGTCGGCATTCAGAACGTCGACACCGAAGCCCTTGCCGTGGGCGTCGATGCCCGCCACATTGAGTATCACCGAGCCCAGCGACGCGATCGTCGCCCGCAACGTGAAGTCCACCTCCTGGGGTTCGACCCGGAACTGGTAAAGGGATTTTTCTGCCATGATTTTCCGTATTTGATTTATCCGCTCCGGCAAAGATACGACAAAAATTGCTATCTTTGCAGAGCAATCCGCTGCGGCGGGTTGACCCGGCCGACGAGAAATCTGGAAAATTTCAACTAAAAACGGTCAGGCACATCTCCTGCTTGCGGTGCACCCCGCGCCGTAGGGCATGGGAATTGCAATCCTACGTCACCACGGCGCGGGCTATCTGTGCTTGTTTGTTTTTAGGGTTTTCCAGAGCCTTCTCGTCAAGCAAGTAACTGTAGTCCGCGTTCGTTGTTTCGGATGCGGACATCACAAGACCCCGCATCATGAAAACAGACAACCGACATTCGCGCAGCAACGACTTCCGTTACGACGACGAGCGTCTCCGCTTCGTCATCCGCGCCTCCGGACTATACACAGGATTGTTCGCCCGACGGATCGGACTTCCTGACGGAGAAGAGCTCCATAATGTGCTGACCCGCCGACAGCCGCTTACGGCCGAACTGGTCACCCGCATCCATGCCTGCTATCCGCAGATCAACGCCGTCTGGCTGCTGACCGGACGCACGGACGAGTGCTACTGACCGATCCGGGTTAGCGCACGCCAACCGTCAGAACAGTCGGGGAACAGGCTGCACGGAGACCAGCGCCGCAGGATGGAGGTTCCACACCTCGCGTCCGCGCATGAGGGCCCGCCGCACGGTGTACTGCGTGCCGCCCGCCGAGCCGTCGTACCACGCAACCAGCAGCGCGGCCCGGTCGACCAGGCAGTTGTTGCGCACGGCATAGCAGCCGCGGTGGTAGCCGCGGGCAAGGGTCACCGCCTCGTCCGCCGCCGCGACGATCCGTCGGAAGCGCAGCTGCTCGGCTGCCGGAAAGCGCAGCTCCTGCCCCGCAAACGGAATGACGGCCACGAGCCGCAGCTCCGCGCACTCGGCGCGGCACGCCAGCACGGCCTCGGCCGCCGCAAGGTCAAACCCAAGCGCCATGCCCGAAAGGAAGGTCCGCATTCCCCGCGCGTAGAGCTGCCGCACCGCGTCGCGCAACAGCGCATCCGCCTCGCCGCCGTAGGTCCGGTGGCCCGTAAACGAAACCGTGGTATGGAGCTCTCCGATCATCCCGTCAAAGATAGCGCTTTGGCCCGGACTTTGCAAGTTCTCCGGTACATTCAAAAAAGCTCAAGCGTATGAAAAACACTGGTATCGTCATTGCTTCGCTCGTGGGCGGCATGATCCTCGGTTCGGCCCTCACGATGCTCTTCACGCCGCAGTCGGGAGCCGACCTGCGCCGTCAGATCCGCGACCTGCTCGACAACGAGGTCGAAAAACTCCGCGACAAGGTCGGACAGGTCGAGGAGATGATCGAAGAGGCCCGCTGCCGATGCGAGGAGAAGTGATCCCCCCGCAGCCCGGACGCGAAGAGCCGACGCCGGGACGCTTCGTCGTCGCGCTGCTCCTCTTCGTGCTGCTGGCCGCGACGTGTCTGCTGCTGTTGCTCGCGGCGCTGGTCTTCTGGCTCGCGGCGCTGACCGGCTCGATGGCCGCGGCGGCGCTCATCGTCGGCGGCGCCTGCCTTCTGCTGGCCGTTGTGGTGTGGCTCGCGGCGCTGCGCGAACCGCTCGCCCGCATCGGAGAGCGGCTCGAAACCGTCTATGAGGTGGCCCGCACCGCCCGCGAAGGCTACCGCTGGATCACCGCGAAGGTCCTGCCGCTGCTGACCCTCTTCAGCCTCCGGCCGCGGACGCAGGAGCCGCGTCACACGGAGCCGCGCCGCGGGGAGTGCCCGAAGGAGTAAGGCGGCGTCACCGGATCGCCACCAAACGAAAAGCGTCCGGAGCAGGTTGTGCTCCGGACGCTTTTTTCCGTCTTCACCGCAGCGATGCGGGACGCATGCAGGACGTCAATAGAGGAATTCGACGCGGACCTCCGTGTAGCTCTCGCCGACACGCAGCCGCAGGGTCGCCTGGTGGGTATAGCCGCCTCCGCGGACGGGCCAGTCAAGCAGCCTGAAGACCAGCCGGCGGCCCTGTTTCTCGCACGAGAGGTACCCCTGCCCGTCGAAATCGGCCTCGAAATCATCCCCGGGCAGCGTGACGGAGACAGTATCCCCGAGCGCCTTCGACGTGCAGTCCAGCACGTAGGGCGTCGAGCCCCACGCGGGCAGCCAGTAGTTCCGGGGCTGCGCGACGGTGAACTTCACGACGGCGCCCAGGCTGTTTTCCGAGGCATCCTCGAGCAGCTCCGTCACATAGAACTTCAGGTAGTTGACACCCAGATCGGGATCGAGCGACATGGCCGAGACCTGCGACGGGAAGCGCCGCACGGCAGCGCCCCGCACGGCCACATAGCCGTACCCGGGTTTCACGGCGACCTGCGGCGCGGGGTTCTTCAGCGACGAGGCCCTGACGGCGCCCAGCCCCGACAGGCGGCCCAGCATGAAGAGCTGGCAGCTGGAGGGGCTCACGAAGTTCCCGGCATTGTCGATATAGATATCCGAATCGGAGAGGAGCGTCTGTCCGTTCTCCTCGTTGTACATGTTCAGGATGGCGGTTCCGTCGGGATCGCCGGGGATTTCATCCTTGGAGCAGGAGGCTGCACCCATCACACATGCCGAAAGCAGGATCGGCAAAATCAGTCTTCTCATCATGGTTCTTCTCTTTGGTTTTCCATATGCTGACCGCACGGATATCCGTACCGGCGGCCAAAGATAAGCAAAAAATTCCCCATCGGGCACGATTCCGCAAAAAAAAAGAGGGCGGCTTCCGCACGGAAGCCGCCCTCGGATCGGGCATAAGCCGGATGATCCGGTTTATTTGCCGAAGTAACGCTTGTAGAGGCCCTCGAAGCCCTTGCCGTGGCGTGCTTCGTCCTTGGCCATCTCGTGTACGGTATCGTGCACGGCGTCGAGGTTCTCCTCCTTGGCCATGCGGGCCAGGCGCATCTTGTCCTCGCAGGCACCGCACTCGGCGTTCATGCGCTTGTAGAGGTTGGTCTTCGTGTCCCAAACCACCTCGCCGATCAGCTCGGCGAACTTCGAGGCGTGCTCGGCCTCCTCCCAGGCGTAACGCTTGTAGGCCTCGGCGATCTCGGGATAGCCCTCACGGTCGGCCTGACGGCTCATGGCCAGGTACATGCCCACCTCGGTGCACTCGCCCATGAAGTGGTTCTGCAGACCCTCCCAGAGCTCCTTGCTGGCGCCCTTGCCGTCACCGAGCTTGTGAACGGTGACGAAATCGAGGTTGCCCTCCTCTTCGACAACTTCTACGAACTTGTCTTTGCCTGCCTTGCAGAGCGGGCACTGCTCGGGAGCCTCGGGACCTTCGTGAATGTACCCGCATACGGTACAACGCCATTTCTTTGCCATAATCTTGTAATGTTTAATGTTTTGTGTGGTTGATGTTCATTTTCTACACTGCAAATATAGCAAATCGCCGCGAAGTTCGGATAAAAAAAACGATTGTCTTTTTTTATGCAACGATAGGCTGCGCTTATGACTCAACTCCGGCGGTCGATCACCTCCTCGACGAGCGCCACGTCCGTCGCGTCCTTCACCAGCACGCGCTTCTGCGCATCGAGCAGATAGAGCGACGGAATGGCCGACAGGTCGTAGAGTCCCTTCTCGCGCAGCACGCAGCCGTCGTCGTAGACGTTGATCCACGAAGCGGGAATCTGCTCCCGGTAGGCGCGCCATTCGTCGAGATTCTCGTCGGGATAGAGCGCCAGCACGCGCAGCCGCCCGTGCTCGATCAGCTCCGTGAGCATCGGCGAGGCCGAGATCGCCTCGCGGATCTCGCGGCACATCGGGCAGCCGGGGTTGTTGATGAACAGCAGCACGTACTCCGCCCGAAGGCCGTAGAGCGTGCCCGTGGCACCCGACGCAAGCGTGTAGCGGAAGTCGTTGGCCTGCTCTCCGATGCGGTTCTGCGACGCGAGCGAGAGGCGGTACTCGGGCGCGAGCCGCTCGTATTCGTCGTACCACGGGCTGGACAGCTGCGCCCGCAGCACGGGGATGTAAAACTCGTCGTTGCGCAGCGGCGAATTGGGATCGCCCAGCACCTGATCGGCCAGCATGGCGAAGTAATCGAGCATGGGGCGCGACACGGCGGCGCGCCGCATGAGCGAATCCATCGGCGCTCCGTCGGTCGGGACGGAGAAGAGCAGCTGCACGTACCGGGCGTAGGCCTCGAAGAGCTGCAGCGTGTCGGCCCGGGCGAGGAACGTCGTGTCGGCGAAGTCGAAGTTGTCCCAATAGTGCCAGCGGAACCATTCGACCCGCTCCTCGGGGGCAAGGGCCGCGGGAGCGATCGCCGGGAGGAAAACGGCCGGCGTTTCGGCCGTCGCCACTGCGGGACGGCGCGGTGCACGGCCGCCGCACGCCGCAAGGCCGACGGCCGCAAGAATCAGAACCAGTGTCCGGTACATCTCAACAGTTTTTGTGTCCGAAGGCAAAGATACGTTTTTTCGGGAAGAATCCCGCATGGCGGCATTGCGAAAAGCATCCGGACGACGGATTTGCACGGTAGTTGCACCGGGTAGGAGGTCAAAACAAAAAATCAAACACTATGGATGTAAAGAAAACCACCGCAAGCACGGGTTTCAAGCTGAGTGTCATGACACTCGCCATCATGAACGTGACGGCGGTCGTGAGTCTGCGCGGATTGCCCGCCGAGGCGGTCTACGGGCTCTCGTCGGCCTTCTACTACCTGTTTGCCGCCATCGTCTTCCTGATTCCGACGGCCATGGTCGCCGCCGAACTCGCGGCGATGTTCTCCGACAAGCAGGGCGGCGTCTTCCGCTGGGTCGGCGAGGCCTTCGGTGCCCGCACGGGCTTCCTGGCCATCTGGCTGCAATGGATCGAGTCGACGATCTGGTACCCCACGGTGCTGACCTTCGGCGCCGTGTCGATCGCCTTCATCGGCACGAACGAGCCGCACGACATGGCGCTGGCCTCGAACAAGGTCTTCACGCTCGTCATGGTGCTGGCCATCTACTGGGTCGCCACCTTCATCGCGCTCAAGGGGCTCGGCTGGGTCGGCAAGATCAGCAAATGGGGCGGCATGATCGGCACGATCATCCCCGCCGGACTGCTCATTCTGCTCGGCATCGTCTACATCGCCTCGGGAGGCCACAACAACATGGACCTCTCGCAGGGATTCTTCCCCGACCTGAGCAAGCTCGACAACCTCGTGCTGGCAAGCAGCATCTTCCTCTTCTACGCCGGCATGGAGATGATGGGCATCCACGTCATGGACGTAAAGAATCCCTCGCGCAACTACCCCCGGGCGATCATCATCGGATCGCTCGTGACGGTCTGCATCTTCGTGCTGGGCACCTTCTCGCTCGGGCTCATCATCCCGGCCAAGGAGATCAGCCTCACGCAGTCGCTGCTCATCGGCTTCGACAACTACTTCCGCTACCTGCACGTCTCGTGGGCCGGGCCCGTCATCGCCGTGGCGCTGATGTTCGGCGTGCTGGCCGGCGTGCTCACCTGGGTGGCCGGCCCCTCGAAGGGTATCTTCGCCGTGGGCAAGGCGGGCTATCTGCCGCCCTTCTTCCAGAAGACCAACCGCATCGGCGTGCAGCGCAACATCCTGCTCATCCAGGGCGGCATCGTGACGCTGCTGGCGCTGCTCTTCGTCGTCATGCCTTCGGTGCAGTCCTTCTACCAGATCCTCTCGCAGCTCACCGTGCTGCTCTACCTGATCATGTACATGCTCATGTTCGCCGCGGCGATCGTCCTGCGTTACAGGATGAAATCCGCACCGCGGCCCTTCCGCCTGGGCAAGGGCAGCGGCAACGGCGTGATGTGGCTGCTCGGCGCGATGGGCTTCGGCGGCTCGCTGCTGGCCTTCGTATTGAGTTTCGTGCCGCCCGGACAGATCGCCACGGGCAGCAGCACCGTCTGGTTCTCGGTGCTCATCATCGGCTGTGTGATCGTGGTCGGCATCCCGTTCATCATCTACGCCATGCGCAAGCCCTCGTGGCGTGACCCGCAGGCCGCCGCCGAGTTCGCCCCCTTCCACTGGGAGACCCCGGCCGCACCCGCCACTCCCGCCGCAAAGACGGGCACTCCGGCCGCCGCACGCGCCGCAGGTGCACCGACACCGGCCGCCGCACGCGCCGCCGACAAACCGAAACAGTCGAAACAGTCGAAACAACCGGACAAAAAATAGACACACGCCATGACACCGAAAATCGACAGACAGCACGTCGCACAGGCCCTGCGCGGGGCCTACGACCGAGTCAAGAACACGACCGGCGGCAAGAACGCCGACTACATCCCCTACCTGGCCAACGTCCCCTCGACGCTCTTCGGCATCGCGGCCTGCCTGACCGACGGCACCGTCGTTGCCGTGGGCGACACGGAGTACCGCTTCGGCATCGAATCGGTCTCGAAGGTCCCGACGGCGCTGCTGGCCATGCAGCAGTACGGAGCGCAGGAGGTGCTCGACCGCATCGGCGCCGACGCCACGGGGCTGCCCTTCAACTCGATCATCGCCATCCTGCTCGAAAACGACCACCCCTCGACGCCGCTGGTCAACGCCGGGGCCATCTCGGCCTGCTCGCTGATCAAGCCCGTGGGCGACTGCGACGGCAAGTGGCAGTCGATCCTCCGCTTCGTCGAGGCGCTCTGCGGTGCGCAGGTCGGGGTGATCGACGAACTCTACCGTTCGGAGTCGGAGACCAACTTCAACAACCGCTCGATCGCCTGGCTGCTTAAGAACTACAACCGCATCTACGACGACCCCGACCTGTCGCTCGACCTCTACACGCGGCAGTGCTCGATCGGCATCACGGCCAAGGAGCTGGCGACCCTTGCGGCGACGATCGCCGCCGGAGGACGCAACCCGGTGACGGGCGAGGAGGTCTTCCGCGCGGAGCTGACGCCGAAGATCACCGCCATGATGGCCACCGTCGGCTTCTACGAGCATACGGGCGACTGGCTCTTCACGACGGGGCTCCCGGCCAAGACGGGGGTCGGCGGCGGCATCATGGGCGTCGTGCCGGGCGTCATGGGCGTGGCGGCCTTCGCCCCGCCGCTCGATTCGGCGGGCAACTCGGTGAAGGCCCAGCGGGCGCTGGCCGACATCGCCGCACAGCTCGGCCTCAACCTCTTCGACGCTCCCCGCGCCGCGGTACGCGAAGCGCAGGCCGCGAAGGCCTGACCGGCGGGCCCGGCCGGCGACTTCCCCTCCGGAGTGCCGGCCGGCTCCGGCTCCCGCGACAAAAAAAGGCCTGCTTCCCTCTGGAAGCAGGCCCTTTTTCAGAAATCCCGGCGGGGATCAGCACTCCTCCGTGCGGATCACCTTGCGGAAGAGTTCGACATCCTCGAGCGTCGAGTTCATCACGTAGTCGTGGGCCTCGGCGATCTTGCCCTCGGCCAGCTTGGCGAAGATGCGGGCCGAAGCCACGTACTCCTCGTTCTCGCCGGCCTGACGCGCCAGCAGGTAGGTGATGATGATGTGACCGGCGGTCTCGACCAGACGGCGGGCATGGAAATCCTTGAATCCGCCGACCTCCTTTTCACCGGCCTCGACATGCGCGATCATCTCCGCGAACTTCGCGGTCAGCTCCCGCAGCTTCGCCACGACGGGCTGCATGCCCTCGACGTACTCGCCGGCGGCATAGCGCTCGATCTGCTCCATGAACGTGCCCTTCGTCACGGCGTTGATCGCCGCCACGACCTGCAGCTGCGAGGTACCCTCGTAGATGTTCATGATGCGGGCGTCGCGGTAGAGCCGCTCGCAGGGGTAATCCTTCATGAAGCCCGAACCGCCGTGGATCTGGATGGCGTCGTAGGCCAGCTGGTTGGCATACTCCGAGGCGAAGAGCTTCACCAGCGGCGTGAAGCCGTCGGCCAGGCGGTTGTAGAACTTCATCTCCTGCCGCTCCTCGCCCGCGAGCGAACGCTCCTGGGCGATGTGGCCGTACTGCTTGTACATCTCGACGAAGCGCGTGGTCTCGTAGAGCAGCGCGCGGGCGCCCTGCAGCTTGGCCTTCATGTTCGAGAGCATCTCCGATACGGCGGCGAACTGCACGATCGGCTTGCCGAACTGCCGGCGTTCGTGTGCATACTTGAGCGCCTCGCGGTAGGCAGCTTCGCACAGACCCACCGACTGGGCGCCGATGCCCAGACGGGCGGCGTTCATCAGCGACATCACGTACTTGATAAGACCCATCTTGCGGTCGCCGACCAGCCGGGCCGGGGCGTTCGTGAAGACCAGCTCGCACGTCGGCGAGCCCTTGATGCCGAGCTTGTTCTCGATGCGGCGCACCTTGACGCCGCCGTCGCGCTTGTCGTGCACGAGCATCGACAATCCGCGCGCATCGGTCGTTCCCTCCTCCGTGCGGGCCAGCACGAGCGAGATGTCGCCGTCGCCGTTGGTAATGAAGCGCTTGACGCCGTTGAGCAGCCACGTCTGCCGCTCCTCCGACCAGGTGGCCTTCAGCATCACGGCGCCGAGGTCCGAACCGGCATCGGGCTCCGTAAGGTCCATGGCGCAGGTCTCACCCGCCGACACGCGGGGCAGGAACAGCTGCTTGAGCTCCTCCGAGGCGAACTCGTTGAGCGTCTCGGCGCAGTCCTGCAGGCCCCAGATGTTCTCGAAGCCCGCATCGGCCCGAGCCACCATCTCGTTGGCCATGACGAAGCAGACGAGCGGGAAGTTCAGGCCGTCGTACTTGCGCGGGAGCGTCAGACCGCTCAACCCGGCATCGACGATCGCCTTGAGGTTGCGGACCGTACCCGAGGCATACTCGACGTGGTCGTTCACCACGCGCGGACCCTCGTGATCCACCTCCTCGGCATTCGGGGCAATGACGTCACCGCAGACTTCGCCCGCGATACCGAGCACGCGGCGGTAGGAGTCCATCGCATCCTCGAAATTCTGCGGCGCATAGTCGTAGAGATCCTTCTCGGCGAAGCCGCGCTCCTTCAGCTCCACGATCCGGCGCATCATCGGATGCTCCAGCTGGAACTGCAAATCCTTGTTATCTGAAAAGAAATTAGCCATTATTTCGAGTTTTGCTTGTAGTACTTGATCATCTTGGGAATTACCTCGTTCACGTCGCCCGTGATGGCGTAGTCGGCGATCTTGTTGATCGGTGCGTCGGGATCGGTGTTGATCGAAATGATCATCGCGGACTCCTCCATGCCGGCCGTGTGCTGAATCTGACCCGAAATGCCGCAGGCGATGTAGAGCTTCGGACGCACCGTGACGCCGGTCTGTCCGACCTGGCGCGCATGCTCCGTGAAGCCCGCGTCGACGGCCGCACGGCTCGCACCCACCTCGGCGCCCAGCACGTCGGCCAGCTCATGCACCAGCTGGAAGTTCTCCTTCGAGCCCATGCCGTAGCCGCCGGCCACGATGATGCTCGCGCCCTTGATGTCGATCTTGCTCTCGGCGATCTGGCGGTCGACGATCTTCACCGCGAGGTCCGTATCCTTGACGAACTTCCGCCAGTCGATCGTCTTCACCTCGCCCGCCGCGGGCTGTGCGGCGCACTCCTTGCGCATGACGCCCTCGCGCACGGTGGCCATCTGCGGACGGTGGTCCGGATTGACGATCGTGGCGATGATGTTGCCGCCGAAGGCGGGACGGATCTGGTAGAGCAGGTTCGTGTACTCCTTGCCGGTCTTGGCGTCCTTGTGGTCGCCGATCTCGAGCTGCGTGCAGTCGGCCGTCAGGCCGCTGTGCAGCGCCGAGGAGACGCGCGGTGCGAAGTCGCGGCCCACGGGCGTGGCGCCGAACAGGGCGATCTGCGGCTTCTCCTGCTCGATCAGGCCGCACATCACGGCCGTATGGGGCAGCGTGCGGAACGGCGTGAAGAGTTCGTCGTCGGCGACCCACACCGTATCGGCGCCGTATTTGGCCAGCTCCTTTTCAATGCCGGCAAGGTGGTGACCCAGCGCCACGGCTTCGAGCTTCACGCCCAGCTTCGCAGCCAGCTCGCGGCCTTTGGTCAACAGCTCGAGGCTTACGTCGGCGATCTTGCCGCCCTCGAGTTCGATATATACGAAAATGTTGTTCATAACGGGATTCAAAGGCTTTTAACCGAGCGTGTGGCTCGCAATGAGTTCTTTCATCAGGGAATCGATCTGCGCATCGTCGGCCGTCAGGCGCTTGGCCTCCTTGGCGGCGAAGACGACGTTCTCGATCTTCTTGACCTTCGTGGGCGAGCCCTGCAGGCCCAGCTGTGCGGGATCGGGATCGACCTCCGCGGCGGCCCACTCGACGATCTGCAGATAGGGCTTCGCGGCCACGCGGCGTGCGGCCTCCGAATCGGGCGCCGCGGCGATCTCCGACTTGGCCAGCGCACACTTGTAGGTCATCACGCGCTTCGCGTTGCGCGGACGGCACTCCGGAGCCGAGGCGTTGACCGTGATGACGGCCGGAACGGGGCACTCGACCGTCTCGACGCCGTTGGCCAGGCGTCGGCGGATGACAAGCGACTCGGGGCGGATCTCGACGATCTCTTCGGCATAGGTCACCTGCGGCAGTCCGAGTTTCTCGGCCACCTGCGGGCCCACCTGCGCCGTGTCGCCGTCGATGGCCTGACGGCCGGCGAAGATCACGTCGGGCGCGATCTTTTTCAGCGCGCACGAGAGCGCATAGGAGGTGGCCAGCGTATCCGAACCGGCAAACTCACGGCCCGAGAGCAGGTAGCCGCCGTCGGCGCCGCGGAACATCGCGTCGCGGATGATGTCGGCAGCACGCTGCGGGCCCATCGTCAGGATGTGCACCGTCGCGCCCTTGACGCTGTCCTTGAGCGTCAGCGCCATCTCAAGGGCATTGAGGTCTTCGGGATTGAAGATGGCCGGCAGCGCCGCGCGGTTGACGGTTCCTTCCGGCGTCATCGCGTCCTTGCCCACGTTGCGGGTGTCGGGCACCTGTTTGGCCAATACGACAATTTTAAGGTTTTCTTTCATTACTTATAAGGTTACAGATTACATGCTACGTTTTTGCGGCGCGGGATGCCCCTACCGCACGATCGTCTCGCCGCGGTCGGGTCCGACGGAGATGATCTTCACCGGCACGCCCGTCTCCCGCTCGATAAACTCCACGTAGCGCTTGAACGCGGCGGGGAACTCGTCGTAGGTGCGGCAGTGACGCAGGTCGCAGCGCCACCCCTCGAAGTCGGTGTAGACCGGACGCAGGTCGTCGGTGATCACATAGGGGAAGTGCGTGGTGCGCTCGCCGCCGATCTCGTAGGCCGTGGCCACGCGGATCGAGTCGAAGTCGTTCATCACGTCGGACTTCATCATGATGAGCTGCGTGACGCCGTTGATCATGATCGAATACTTCAACGCCACCAGGTCAAGCCAGCCGCAGCGGCGGCGGCGTCCCGTGACGGCGCCGAACTCGTGGCCGAGCGAGCAGAGGCGGTCGCCCGTCTCGTCGAAGAGCTCCGTGGGGAACGGCCCGCTGCCCACGCGCGTGCAATAGGCCTTGAAGATGCCGTAGACCTCGCCGATGCGGTTCGGCGCGACGCCCAGACCCACGCAGACACCCGCGCAGACGGTGTTCGACGACGTGACGAAGGGATACGATCCGAAGTCGACGTCGAGCAGCGTGCCCTGCGCCCCTTCGGCCAGAATGCTCTTGTCGTCGCGGAGCGCCTCGTTGATGAAATATTCGCTGTCGACGATGCGGAAGCGCTTGAGGTACTCCACGGCCTCGAACCACTGCTTCTCCAGCTCGGTGATGTCGTATTCGTAGCCGAGGCTGCGCAGGATCTTCTCGTGGCGCGCCTTCGCCGCAGCGTAGATATTGCGGAAATCGGGATCGAGCAGGTCGCCCACGCGCATGCCGTTGCGGCTCACCTTGTCCGTGTAGGTCGGGCCGATGCCCTTGCCCGTGGTGCCGATCTTGGCGCTGCCCTTTGCCGCCTCGTAGGCCGCATCGAGGATGCGGTGCGTCGGGAGGATCAGGTGGGCCTTCTTCGAGATGCAGAGCTGCCGCGTGAGGTCATGGCCGCTGCGGGCCAGCTCCTCGGCCTCGGCACGGAAGAGGATGGCGTCGAGCACGACGCCGTTGCCGATGATGTTGGTCTTGCCGCCCTGGAAGATTCCCGAGGGAATCGAGCGAAGCACGTATTTCTCGCCGTTGAACTCCAGCGTGTGACCGGCATTGGGTCCACCCTGAAAGCGTGCCACGACCTCGTAGCGGGGCGTCAGCACGTCCACGACCTTTCCCTTGCCCTCGTCACCCCACTGCAGGCCGAGGATCACGTCTACCTTTTTCATTCTGTCCGATATGTTTTTAATGCTGCAAAAGACATTTTTTGCATCCAAAGGTACGAAAAATTTGGTGGAATACCCAAAACCGGGCCGGGACTTTTCAACAAAGAGTCGAAAACGGAGCGGGGAACGACGGTCCGGCGCAGACGACCGCACGCACGCAGCACGCGGAAAAAAGCGCCCGGCAGCGTCCGTCGGCAGGCAGACCGACAGGGAAAGGCTCTACGCGGGGCACGCCCGGCCGGGCACGCCGACAGGTATCGGGGACAGGAAAGAGGGGACGGGAAAGAGGGGACGGGAAAGAGGGCGCGGGAAAGAGGACGCGGGAAAGAGGACGCGGTCCGGAGCATGCGGAAACCCGCCCGGCAATCGCACCAGTCCGGGTGGCGGAAGAGAACCCCGCACGGAAGAAGCCCCGCACAAGAAAAAGCCCCGCACGGAAGGAATCCCGCACGAAAGGAACCCCGCACGGAAGGAACCCCGCACAAGGGAAAGCCCCGCACAAACAAGAAAAAATCCCGCACGGAAGGATGTCTCGCATAGAGAAAAAGCCCCGCCCGAGAGAATGTTTCGCACGAAAAAAAATCCCGCACGAAAGGAACCCGCCCGGGAGATCGTTTCGCACACGAAAAAATCCCGCGCGGAAGCGGGAAATATCAGCGGTAGATTACCTCGGTCGCCCCTTCGGCCCGGATATTCTGTCCCTCCCGGGCGTAGACGAGTTCGAGTTGCGGGTTGTCGGTCAGATCGGCCGCGAGCGTCTGCGAACAGCCGCTCACGTCGAGCGTCGGATAGCGGTTGCCTCGGCCGTCGAGCGCGGACAGCGACGTGCAGGCGCCGGGATCGAGCGACGCCAGTTCGTTTTCGGCGCAATCGAGCCGCACGAGCCCGCGCAGCTGTCCCAGATCGAGCCGCGTGAGGCGGTTCTGCGAGCAGTCGAGCTCCGTGAGCCGGGCCAGCGACGAGACGTCGAGCGTCACGATTTCGTTGCGCGAGCAGTCGAGGCTTTCGAGGTTCTCAAACTCCCCGATCTCGAAAAGCGAAGCGATGCCGCGGCCCGAACAGTCGATGCTGCGCACGCGCTGCGCCTCGTAGCGCGAGATGCGGCCGTCGCCGTTCAGGTCCCACGTCTCGAGGCAGTAGGTTTCAAATGGCTTGTCGGAGAAGACGATGTATTCGTATCGGCTCTGTTCTTCGCGGGCGTCGTCGATCAGTCCGCAGGCCGTGCAGGTGCAGAGGGCCGCAAGCAGCGGCAGCAGGGCCGGAGCCGATACCGGGAACGGATGCGGACGGAAAGCCATGCGCCGGATCAGATGTCGACGTCGTCGTCGGTGGGTTCCATTGCGTCGCCCGCGCCGTCGTCATCGGCGCCCTGCAGCTCGTCGGCACCCTTGATCTCGTCGTCGTAGTAGTCCTTCTCGTCGTCGTCCTGGGCGTTGTCGTCGATCTTCACGTCGATCTTCACCAGGTAGGCCACCTCGTCCGTGTCGAAGGGCACGGCATAGAAAAAATCGCCGTTGGGCTTGTCGATGCGCATCATTGCATCGGTGAATCCCAACGGATAGAGTGCCCGGACCTTTTCCTGCAGTTCCGGCGTGAGGTTGTGAAGGCTCGTTACGATATGTTTCTTCGTCGTATTCTGTTTAGCCATAGTAGTGCTTCAAAATTTTCTGCAAGTATAAACAAAATTTGCGTACCGCACCACATCTGCAATTTTTTTTTGCAATTTTTTTGTTTTCGGATTCCGTTCCGTACAAAATATGTAACTTTACGCAGCACAAGCGACCCCCGCACGACCCGCCGGCAAGCCCCGACACACGCTCCGGCGACCGGTCCGCGGCGGCAAGTGACCCTGTATGACCATGTTCCAGCAACGAATCGAGGAGCTGCGCCGCCAGCTCGAATACCACAATTTCAAGTACTACGTGGAGAATGCGCCCGAGATCACCGATTTCGAGTTCGACACGATGATGCGCGAGCTTCAGGACCTCGAACGCGCCCACCCCGAATGCGCCGATCCCAATTCGCCCACGCAGCGCGTGGGCAGCGATCTGACGTCGGAATTCCGCACCGTGCGCCATCGCTTTCCGATGCTCTCGCTCGGAAACACCTATTCGCTCGACGAGCTGCACGAGTTCATCGACCGCATCGAACGCGAGGTCGGTCCGACGGAGTTCGTCTGCGAGCTGAAGTTCGACGGCACGGCCATCTCGCTCACCTACGAGCACGGCCGGCTGCTGCGCGCCGTGACGCGCGGCGACGGCACGTCGGGCGACGACGTGACGGCCAACGTCCGCACGATCCGCAGCGTGCCGCTCGTGCTGCGCGGCCACGACTGGCCCGATCTGTTTGAAATCCGCGGCGAGATACTCATGCCCTACGCCTCGTTCGACCGCCTGAACGCCGAGCGCGAAGCGGCGGGCGAGCCGCTGCTGGCCAACCCGCGCAACGCCGCGGCGGGCACGCTCAAGCAGCAGGCCTCGGCGGTCGTGGCGCGCCGCGGGCTGGACTGCACGCTCTACCAGCTGGCGGGCGACGACCTCCCCTTCAAGACCCACTGGGAGAGTCTCGAAAAGGCCCGCACGTGGGGATTCAAGGTCTCGGACCGGATGCGCATCTGCCGCACGCGCGCCGAGATCGACGACTTCATCGCCTACTGGGACACGGCGCGCCGCGAACTGCCCTTCCCCACCGACGGCGTGGTCATCAAGGTCAACGACTTCGCCGTGCGCCGCCGCATCGGCTTCACGGCCAAGGCGCCGCGCTGGGCCGTAGCCTACAAGTTCAAGGCCGAGCAGGCGCTCACGCGCCTCGAGAGCATCTCCTTCCAGGTCGGGCGCACCGGAGCGATCACCCCCGTGGCGAACCTTGCGCCGGTGCTGCTGGCCGGCACCACCGTGCGGCGCGCCACGCTCCACAACGCCGAACAGATGGAGAAGCTCGACATCCGGCCGGGCGACATGGTCTACGTCGAGAAGGGCGGCGAGATCATCCCCAAGATCACGGGCGTGGAGCTCTCGGAGCGTCCCGCCGACAGCGTGCCGTTCCGCTACATCACCCACTGCCCCGAGTGCGGCACGCCGCTGGTGCGCTACGAGGGCGAGGCCAAGCACTACTGCCCGAACCAGAACGGCTGCCGCCCGCAGATTCTCGGGCGCATCCTGCACTTCATCCGCCGCAAGGCGATGGACATCGAGTCGCTGGGCGAGGAGACCGTCGAACTGCTCTACGACAACGGTCTGCTGCACGACGCCGCCGATCTCTACGACCTGCAGGCCGAGCAGCTGGCGCCGCTGCCGCGCCTGGGCGAGAAGTCGGCCGAGAACATCATCGCGTCGATCCGCCGCTCGACCGGCGTGCCCTTCCACCGCGTGCTCTTCGCCCTGGGCATCCGCTTCGTGGGCGAGACGACGGCCAAATACCTCGCCGAGCACTTCCGTTCGCTCGACGCCCTGATGCGGGCCACGCGCGAGGAGCTGACCCAGGCCGACGAGGTCGGCGGGAAGATCGCCGACGCGATCCTCGACTACTTCGCCGACGAGCGCAACCTGCGCCTCATCGAACGGCTGCGGGCCGCAGGCGTACAGTTCGAGTCGGCCGAGCGGCAGCGGGCCTCGGACTCGCTCGCCGGCAAGTCGATCGTCATCTCCGGAAAGTTCACCGGCCACAGCCGCGACGAGCTGAAGGAGCTGATCGAGCTCCACGGAGGGCACAACCTGGCCGCCGTCTCGGGCAATGCCGACTACCTGCTGGCGGGCGAGAACATGGGACCCGCCAAGCTGAAGAAGGCCGAAAAGCTGGGCATTCGGATCATCTCCGAGGAGGAGTTCATGGCGCTCATCGGCGAATCCCCCGCCGCCCCGGACAACGACTCGCCGGATGCGGCATCGGACAACAACAAACCGGAAACAACATCGGGCGACACGCCGGAGACGGCGCCGGGCAACAATCCGGAGGCGGCACCGGACAACAATCCGGAGGCGGCACCGGACAACAATCCGGAGGCGGCGCCTGTCGCAGCCGCCGGCAAAGGCGGGGCGCCGGGCGGCGGAGCTGCCGGTCAGGGGACGCTCTTCTGACCGCTTGCCGGCAGACGGAGCGCGGCCCGGACGCTTTTTGCCGTCGGGAGGTGCGGCTCTCTACCGGATTTTTCCTATTTTTGTAAAAACCGAAGCAGACAAACACGACACAACCATGCAAAAATCCAAACTCGCGGGCGCAGGCGCCGCCATGATTACCCCCTTCACTGCGGACGGACGGGTCGACTACAAGGCACTGGCCCGCATGATCGACTACGTCATCGAGGGCGGCGTGGACTACATCGTCGCGCTGGGCACCACGGCCGAGACCCCGACGCTCTACATGCCCGAGCGGGCCGTCATCGCCATGTTCATCACCAACCAGATCGCCGGGCGCGTGCCTCTGGTGATAGGCTGCGGCGGCAACTCCACCTCCGAAGTGCTCGACCAGCTGCGCGAATTCGACCTGCGGGGCGCCGATGCCATCCTGAGCGTCACGCCCTACTACAACAAACCCTCGCAGGAGGGGCTCTACCAGCATTTCCGCACCGTCTCGGAGCACTCGCCCCTGCCGGTGATCCTCTACAACATCCCGGGCCGCTCGGGCGTCAACATGACGGCCGAGACGACGCTGCGCCTGGCGCGCGAGGTGCCGAACATCATCGGCATCAAGGAGGCGTCGGGCAACATCGAGCAGATGCAGCGCATCCTGGACAACCGTCCCGAAGGATTCCTCGTCCTCTCGGGCGACGATGCCATGACCATTCCGCTGATGCGGCGCGGCGGCGACGGCGTGATCTCCGTGGCGGCCAACGCCTTCCCGCGGCGCTTCATGCAGTGCGTGAACCTGGCGAAGCAGGGCGCGTTCGACCGGGCCGAGGAGGCCTACGCCTCGCTCAGGGAGGCCGTCGAGGCACTCTTCGCCGAGGGTAATCCCGTGGGGGTGAAGTGCGCCCTCTCGGTCATGGGGCTTATCGGCGACACGATGCGTCTGCCGCTCGTCCCGGGCACGGCAGCCCTGCGCGCGCGCTTTGAAAAGCTCATCGCCGAATACGATTTGCACTGACAAAACCGTTTGTGCGGAAAAAGAGACCATGATACGATTCCTTCATCCGACGCACCGCGGCACCGCATGGCGCAGCGCCGCAGCGCTGACGCTGCTGACGGCCGCGCTGCTTCTGCTGCCCCGGCCCGCGGCCGCCGCGGCTCCCGACGAGGACGACATCATCGACCGCACGATGGACGCCTCGTCGCCCTACTACTACACGTCGCTCATGATGCGCTACAACGCCGGGGACGAGACCCTCACCGACGAGGACTACCACTACCTCTACTACGGCTACGCCTATCAGGAGGAGTACAAGCCCCTGCAGACGAATCCCGACCTGGACCGGCTGCTGCTGCTCGCCTCGGGGCTCGACCCGGACCACCCCGCCGTGGAGACGCTCGAAGAGATCGTCACCACGGGACAGGCCGCCCTCAAGCGCGACCCCTTCAGCCCGAAGGTGCTCAACCTGATGGCCTATGCCTACGGGGCGCTGGGCGACAAGCAGCAGGAGCGCGCCTACTTCAACCGCATGAACGGCGTGCTGCGGGCGATCAACCAGTCGGGCGACGGCCTCACGCAGAAGAGCCCGCGCCACATCCTGATGTTCGACCATGCGCTCGACCTGCTCACGGCCGAAGGGCTCTCCTACGACAAGGCGCGCGTCGTCAGCCGCACGGTGGAGTTCGTGCCGCTGACCGTGCCCTACGTCGTCGACGGCAAGAAGCGCAAGGGGTTCTACTTCGACTTCAGCCGCATCTACTGGAACAAGCCCGAAGGCTACACCTACAAGCGCGACCGCACGTGGCAGTTCAACAACCTCAAGCCCCGCACCTATAAATAATGATGAAATACCGACCGGCCATGCTCCGAACTTTCCGACATACGCTGCTGCTCTGCGCGGTGCTGCTGACAGCCGCCTGCAGCAAGGAGAAGACCCCGACACCGCGGCTCGAGCTCTCGGCCACGGAGGTCGTGCTGCGCGGCGGAAGCGGCAGCGAGGCCGCCGTCACCGTCACGGCCAACGGGGCGTGGGAACTGACCGTCACGGGCAGCGGCTTCGACATCACGCCCGTCTCGGGCAGCCGGGGCGAGACCGTCGTCACGCTGACCGCCACGCAGGAAAACACGCAGCGGACGCGCCGCACGCTGGGCAGCGTCGCCTTCCGCCCGACCGCCGGCAAGGGCTCCGCAGCCGCGCGCACGCTCGAGGTATGCCAGAGCCCCGCCACGGCCCCGCGCACGATGCTGCTCTACATGCCCGGGCGGTCACTGCTCTCGTTCTACAACAACAACATCGACGGCATCCGCCGGGCCGTCTCGGCACAGGTGCCTGGCGACGGCCGCATCCTCGTCTGCTACCAGCCCGAGGGGCAGCAGACGGCCTCCCTGCAGGAGGTGCGCTACGACTTTGCCTCGGACGGCAGCGTCGTCGAGACCCTCAAGGAGTATGCCTCGTTCACGGCTTCGGCGCCGCAGTCGCTCGCGGAGATGTTTGCCGACGTGGCCGAATACGCCCCGGCCGAGGAGTACGGCCTCATCGTCGGCTGCCACGGCAAGGCGTGGGTACCGACGATCGCCGGATCGCTCTACGCCTCGGGCATGCAGCTCGGCACACAGCCCGGAGGCGCAGCCGTCAGCGACAACCTCTGGCAACCGCTGCCCGATGCCAAGCCGACCCGTTCGTTCGGCGACACGGGATACGAGATCGACATCGCCGACTTCGCGGCGGTGATCGAAGCACTCCCCTACCGCTTCGACTACCTGATCTTCGACGCCTGCTTCATGGCCAACATCGAGACGCTCTACGACCTGCGCGGCGGCTTCGACTACATCGTCGCCTCGCCGTGCGAGATCATGGCCGCCGGATTCCCCTACGACCGGACCGTGCCGTACCTCTTCACCGGGGAGCGCATCGGCGACCGGCTCACGCAGGTGTGCCGCGCCTTCTGGGACTTCTACCAGAACGACTGGCAGAGCGTCCCCTACAACGAGCAGTCGGGCTGCATCTCGCTCTGCGTCACCGCCGCACTCGACGGGCGTGACGGCCAGCCGGGGCTGGACGATGTCGTGCGGCGTCTCTACGCTGCCGCGCGGCAGAATTTCGACCTCAACACGCTCCAGAGCTACGAGGGGCTTGCGACGCACCTCTTCTACGACCTGGGGCACTACGTCTCGCTCTCCTGCGTCGATGCGGCGCTGCTCGACGAGTTCCGCATGCGCTTCGACGAGGCCTTCCCCGCGGAGAGCCGCCTCAACACCCCGTCGTTCTACTCGGCCTACAACGGGCGGCTGAACCCCATCACCAGTTATTCGGGCGTCTCGACCAGCAAACCCGCGCAGCGGCTGCAGGAGTACTATGAGCAGACCGCCTGGGACCAGGCGACAAACACAAGGTAAAGCGACCGGGGGCCCGGCGGCGACAAAAGACCGGACACCGCAACACCGCGGCACTTTTCCGACAGGCAACTCCGTGGACGGATTCTTTCTCCGGCACTATCCGGCAGGCACCTTCCGACAAAAAAGCGATTCTTCCCACAAAGGGAAGAATCGCTTTTTTCATATGGCCCGGAGCAATCGGGACAAACCGCCGCGACAAGGGGCAAACCCCAAGACAAGGGGAGATTCTCCGACCCCGGCCGCCGGTTATTCGTACTGTCCGGACTTGAGACGCTCGACCTCCTCGCGCGTGAGGAAACGCCAGGCTCCGCGCTTGAGGTTCTTCTTTGTCAGGCCCGCATAGTAGACGCGGTCGAGTTTGGTGACGTTGTAGCCCAGGAACTCGAAGATGCGGCGCACGATGCGGTTGCGGCCCGAGTGAATCTCGATGCCCACCTCCTGCTTGTTCTCCTTGACGTAGGAGATCTCGTCGGCATAGATCTCGCCGTCCTCGAGCGTGATGCCCTCGGCGATGCGGTCCATGTCGGCGCGCGTCAGCGGCTTGTCGAGGGTCACCTGGTAGATTTTCTTCTTTTTATAGGAGGGATGCGTCAGCTGGCGCGTCAGGTCGCCATCGTTGGTGAAGAGCAGCAGTCCGACGCTGTTCTTGTCGAGGCGCCCCACCGGGTAGATGCGCTCCGTGCAGGCCCCCTTGACCAGCTCCATGACCGTCTTGCCGGCGTGCGGGTCGTCGAGCGACGTGACGTAGCCCTTCGGCTTGTTCAGCACGAGGTAGACCTTCTTCTCGCCCTGCACGCGGCTGTCGTTGAACTTCACCTCGTCGGTGGGCTTCACCTTCGTGCCGAGTTCGGTGACAATCACGCCGTTGACCGAGACCAGCCCCGCCGTGATGTAATCGTCCGCCTCGCGGCGCGAGCAGATGCCCGACTGCGCGATAAAGCGGTTCAGGCGGATTTCGCCCGTCTGACGCTCGGGATTGTATTTCGGATAATTGGCCGGAGCCTCCGCATGCTTGCGGAAGGCGGGCTTCTCGCCGCACCTCTTCTCGCCGTATTTCCTTTCGCCGTAGCGCTTCTCGCCATAGGGGCGGCCTTCCCCGCTGCGGCGGCTGTCGGCGCCGTAACGCTTCGCTGCGCGCTCCTCGCCGTCCCGCTCGCCGCGGTAGGCGGGCTTGTCGCCGTAGTTGCGGCGCGGGCGCTCCTCGTCCTGCCGCGTGCGGGCCCCCTCGTAGCGGGTTTTGTCGCCGTAGGCGCCCTGCCCGCGGTGATCGCCGCTGCGGTGGGCGGTGCGCTCGCCGTAGGGGCGGTGCGGACGGTCGCCCTTCTCGCGCCGGCGCTCGTCGTGCTCGCGGTGCGGCTTCTCGAAGCGGGGACGGTTGTCCGCCGTAAAGTGGGGATTGTACGAAGCACGGTGTTCGGCATGCTCCGTATGGTTCGGGTGCTCCGAATCGGCAGCCTCACGCTGCAAACGCGGGCGACGCTCGACACGCTCCGCCGTCGCCGTCACGGTACGGGTGCGCCTGTCGCGGCCGAAGCGCGAAAGCACGGAGGTCGAGTCGTTTTTGATCTCTTTCATCTTACTGTCTGTATATGATTGCAATTGACGCGGCAAAGGTAATCCATTTTTCGGGATTGCAAACACCGTCGGCAGGAATTAATTGGCAAATACCGCACGTCGCTACAAATCCGCCTCAAAATGCTATCTTTGCAGTCACGTATGAGCATGAACCGTGAAATACTGCGCCTGGCGCTGCCGAACATCGTCTCGAACATCACCGTGCCCCTGATGGGCATCGTCTCGACGGCCATTGCCGGACACTGGGGCGCCGACACCGCCGCGACAATCGGCGCGCTGGCCATCGGGGTCTCGATCTTCAACTTCATCTACTGGAACTGCTCGTTCGTGCGCATGGGCACGAGCGGCCTCACGGCGCAGGCCTTCGGCGCGGGCAACTACCGCGAATGCACGAACATGCTGCTGCGCGCGCTGGCCGTGGCCGTGGTGATGGGTGTGGTGATGGTCGCCCTGCAATACCCCGTGGGCGAGGCGGCGCTGTGGGCCCTCAACGGCTCGGAGATGACCCGCGAATACTTCTACACGCGCATCTGGGCCGTGCCGGCGGGCATCCTGCTCTTCGGCTTCAACGGCTGGTTCACGGGCATGCAGAACGCCGTGATCCCCATGTGCACGGCCGTCACGGTCAACATCGTCCACATGCTGTGCAGCCTCTGGTTCGCCTTCGGGCTCGACCTGGGCATCGTCGGCATCGCCTACGCCTCAATCATCGCCCAGTGGACGGGCGTCGTGCTCGCGGCCGTACTGCTCCTCGTGCGCTACCGCCGCCTGCTCACGGCAGTCGACTGGTCCGAGGTGCTCGACATGACACCGCTCAAGACCTTTTTCCGGATCAACCGCGACATCATCCTCCGGACGTTCTGCATCGTGGCCGTCTACACCTTCTTCACGGGGGCGTCGGCCCGCATGGACGACCCGGCGCTGCTGGCCGTCAACACGCTGCTGCTGGAGCTCTTCACGCTCTTCTCCTACATGAACGACGGCTTCGCCTACGCCGCCGAGGCCCTCACGGGACGCTTCATCGGCGCACGCGACGGCGCATCGCTGCGTGCCTGCCTGCACCGCTGCCTCGCCTGGGGCACGGCCATCGCCCTGCTCTTCGTGGGAGTATACCTCGTCTGGTGGCGCGAGCTCGTGGGGCTCTTCATGGACCCCGCGGCGCCCAATGCCGCGGCGCTCACCGAGCTGGCCGGGCACTACGTCGTGTGGGTCATCCTCATCCCCGTGGCATCGGCCATGCCCTTCATCATGGACGGCATCATGGTGGGCGCCACCGAGACGCGCGTCATGCGCAACTCGATGTTCGGGGCCACGGCGGCCTACTTCGCCATCTTCTGGCTCGGGCGCCCGCTAATCGGCAACAACGCCCTGTGGCTAGCCTTCACGCTCTACATGTTCCTGCGTGGGGTGCTGCAATACATCATGACCGACCGCCTCGGGACGATCCGCGCCAAGGCGGGCAACTGATTCCGCCGGGCCCGGGTGCCGCCTTCACCATCCCGGTCGACGCCGGGCTTTCGGCCCGGCCGGGGCATCCGCTCCGGCGCAGGCCCGCTCCGACACCGTCTATTTCGTTACCAGAAACTCGTCGACGTCGAGCCAGCCGCCGTCGTTGCGCTGCTGCGCCGCTTCGGCCACAAGGCCCACCTTCGCGCCGATCCAGCGGCCCGCCTGCGCGACGAAGGGTTCGCCGAGGGGCTCGAACCGGCGGCCGTCGCGGCTGAACGAGAAGCGGCAGCACATGCGGGGCGTGCCGTCGTCGTTGCGCTGCCGTTCGATGCGGCACCGCAGCCACACCTCCCCATCAGGCGCCGCGACCGAGACTTCGGACTGCTCCGCAGTACCGGCATCGGCCTCCGCACAGCGCGCGAGCGTCAACAGCGTCTTCCCGTCGCGCCTCTCCAGCCCCAGCAGGGCGTAATCCTCCCCCATCACGACCAGCCCGGCCCGGTCACCGTCATAGGCGCCGCGGAAGCGGACCCTTGCCGTGAAGGTGCAGTCGGGCCCGGAGACCTTTTGCAGCAGGAGGTTGGGCGTATCCCAGAGGTTGCGCCACCCGTCGGGACGCCGCACGCACATCAGGCGCAGGCACCCCGCCGCCGGATGATGGAAGTACCACCCCGTCGCGGGATTGGCCGCCCACTGCCACTGCAACCCCAGCGTGCGGCCGTCGAACCGATCGCTTGCGGCGAGCATGCGGAGCGCCGACGGGGTGCGCGAGGCGGGTTTTTGCCACCGTGCGACAGGCTCGCCCACGCCGTCGCTGTTGCTGTCCTCGCCGACCAGGCACCAGCCGTCGTCCGACCACTCCATGGGCTGGAGGTGCACGACACGCCCGTAGGCATACTCGTCCACGAAGTGCAGGAACCACGAACGGCCCGCAACATCCTCGACCCAGCCGCCCTGATGGGGTCCGGGCGTCGGCGTGTTGCCCTGATGCAGCACCCGGCGCCACTCGTAGGGTCCGAAGGGCGAGCGGGCGCGCAGCACGAGCTGCCACCCCGGCTTGACGCCGCCCGCCGGGGCGAAGATGTAGTACCAGCCGCCGCGCTTGTAGAACTTCGGGCCCTCGACCGTCGGGTTGGCGTCGTGGCCGTCGAAGACGAGCACCTCCTCGCCGAGCAGCCGCTCGCCGTCGGCCGACATCTCCGAGACGCTCAACACGCTCTTGAAGCCCGCCCGTGACCCGGCCCAGCCGTGCACGAGGTAGGCGCGGCCGTCGTCGTCCCACAGCGGGCAGGGGTCGATCATCCCCCGCGCGGCCTTCACCAGATGCGGTGCGGACCACTCGCCCCGCGGATCGCGGCTGCGGATCATGTAGATGCCCCGGTCGGGATCGCCCCAGTAGATGTAGTAGACCCCCTCGTGGCAGCGGATGGCCGGGGCCCAGACGCCGTTGCCGTGGCTCGGGGCGTCGAACGCCCCGTCGTAGAGGCGCGGCAGCGCCGCGGCGACGATCTCCCAGTTGACGAGGTCCGTCGAATGGAGGATTTGCAGTCCCGGCACGCAGGCGAACGACGAGGCGGTCATCCAGTAGTCGTCGCCCGTGCGGATAACGTCGGGATCGGAGTAGTCGGCCCACAACACCGGATTGCGGTAGGTGCCGTCGCCGAGGTCGGCAGTCCAGGGGGCCTGCGGCTCCCGGGCCGCCAGTGTCGCCGCGCCGAGCAGCGCGGCGCAGGTCAGCAGCAGGGTTCTCATGGCGGAAAGCATTATTGGTTCGAGGCGGGTGCGTTTTTCGAGGCAGGCGTAACGTGCCAGTCGTCGCGGAACTGCTCCGAGCCGGTTTTCTTGGCGAAGATGCGCTCGGGAACGTAGGCGGCGGCCTCCTCGTCGATCAGGGCGCACGACCACGCCACGCGGCCCGAGCGGTCGGCACCGGGGCCCGTGCAGCGGTACTCGGCATAGAAGGCCGTGCCGCGGCGCGCCGTATCGTGCCAGTCGCGCCACCCCTCGGGACGGATCGCCGCCGGCAGCTCGCAGGCGATCCAGACGGTGCGGGCCGTCGATTTCCACGGCCGCCCGAGGTAGAGCTTCGTCACCCCGTCGGCCGCCGTGACGCGGCAGCGTCGGAAGACATAGCCGTAGAGGTTGCGTTCGGTGGTCGAGGCCGCCGTGATGAAACTGTCGGCCTTGCAGTGGATCGTGCAGTCGTCGAAGAGCACGATCGAGGGGCCGAAGATGAAGTCGGTCGTCCCCTCGATGTGGCAGCGCTCGACGTAGATGCGCGAAACGTAGCCCTTCGTGAAGAAGGTATCCTGATCGCCCACGAGCGCGCAGTCACAGAGGTGGATGCGGTCGCCGCGCGTCTCGAGCGCCACGGCCTGGCCGACCCGCCCGGCGTCGTTCTCGACGGTGATGCCCTGCATGAAGACGTCGTCGGCCTGGAGCGACATCGTGTAGCTGTCGTAGGTCGTCAGCTCGCGCCCGTCGACCACCTTGCCCGAGTAGTCGTTCCAGACGATGCGCACCGTCCCGGCCTCGGCCGCCACGATGCGCACCTTGTCCTTGTAGACGTCGAGCGTCACCTTCTCGCGGTAGGTGCCCGGGCGGATGACGACCGTGCGCCACGCCGCGGGTTTCGACGGCAGGGCATCGAAGCACGCCTGCACGCTGCGGAACTGCCCGCCACCGCGGCAGTCGACCGTATAGACCTCCTCCGCAGCCCGGGCGGAGAGCCACGCGCCGCAGAGCGCGGCAAGAATCAACAGAAACCGTTTCATGACTGTCGGTATAATCGGTAAAAACCGTATTCAACGAAAAACGGCGGTGCGGAACCGGAATGCCTCCCGGCCCGCCCGCCGCAAAAATCGGGGCCGGACTACAGCGTCACGCCCGTCTTGAAGATGGCGATCTCCTTGAAGCCGGTCTTCTCGTGGTGCAGGTGTTCGCCGTTGGCCGTGGCCAGCACCTTGTCGATCAGGCGGGCAAGCACGGCCTGCGGCGCCTCGTCCTCGACGAGCGTGCCGGCGTTGAAGTCGATCCAGTTGGACTTGAAGCGCGCGAGCTGCGAGTTGGTCGCGATCTTCATCGTCGGAACGAACGACCCGAAGGGGGTGCCGCGCCCCGTGGTGAAGAGCACCAGTTGGCAACCCGACAGGGCCAGCGCCGAGGCGGCCACCAGGTCGTTACCCGGGGCCTGCAACAGGTTCAGACCCTGCTTTGCAATCGGCTGCGCATAGCGGAGCACGTCGACGACAGGCTGCGCCCCGCCCTTCTGCACGCAGCCGAGCGACTTCTCCTCGAGCGTCGTGATGCCGCCCTTCTTGTTGCCCGGCGAGGGGTTCTCGTAGATCGGCTGGTCGTACTTGCGGAAATAACCCTTGAAGTCGTTGATCAGGTGCACCGTCCGGTCGAAGACCGCGCGGTCGGTCGCCCGGTTCATGAGGATCATCTCGGCACCGAACATCTCCGGGACCTCCGTCAGGACGGTCGTGCCGCCCTGCGCGATGAGCCAGTCGGAGAAGAGTCCCACGAGCGGATTGGCTGTGATGCCCGAGAAACCGTCCGAACCGCCGCACTTCAGCCCCACCTTGAGGTACGAGAGCGGCAGCGGCTCGCGCCGGTCGGCCTTCGTGCGCTCGACCAGCTCGCGGCAGATTTCAAAACCGGTCTCGATCTCGTCCTCGACCTCCTGGGCGATGAGGAACTTCACGCGCTCGTCGTCCCATGTGCCGATCTCCTCCTTGAGGGCCGAGACCTGGTTGTTCTCGCAGCCCAGACCCAGCACCAGCACGGCACCGGCATTGGGGTGCTTGACCAGTGCCGCAAGAGCGCGCCGCGTGTTGACGTGGTCGTCGCCCAGCTGCGAGCAGCCGTAGTTGTGCGTATAGACGCGCACGTCGTCCAGGTGCGAGCAGTCGCACTCGCGCCGCACGCGCTCGGCAATGGCCTGCGCCTGCCCGTTGACACACCCCACCGACGGCACGATCCACAGCTCGTTGCGGATACCCATCGTACCGTTGCGCCGCAGGTAACCCATCACCTTTGCGTCGCTCTTCGGGCAGTCGATGTCGTAGACCTTCGGCGCATAGGTGTACTCGAGGTCGTCGTGCAGGTTGGTCTTCAGGTTGTGCGAGTGGATCCACGCACCCTGCGGCACGGCGGCCGTCGTGTGGCCGATCGGATAGCCGTACTTGATGACGTTCTCCCCTTCGGAGAGGTCGCGCAGCGCGAACTTGTGTCCGCGGGCAATGTCCTCGCGCAGCGTCACGCGCACGCCGTCGACGTCGAGCGTCTCGCCGGCATGCAGGTCATCGGCCAGCGCGATGGCCACGTTGTCCGCGGCATTGATTTTCAAAAAACGTTTCATGGTCGTCTTGATCTGAAAAAACGGGCGGAGCGTCCGCAGAGAGGCTCCGCCCGTTCGGAAACATGATTGCTACGTGCACCGGGGCGCCGCGACGGCACACCCGCTATGCGTTGAGAAACTTCTTGAGCGCGGCGGCCATGCCCAGCGACTCGATGTCGGCCAGGTAGCGCGCAACGGTCGGAACAAAGCCCGGAACCTCCGAGAAGTTCACCGTGAAGATGCCGCTCTCGCAGACGATCTTGCGCACGGTGCCCTCCAGGTCGGCCGAATTCCAGTTCGTGCGGATGTACTCCACGAACTCCTTCGTGTCGTCGGGCTCGAAACCGCTCTTCGGACCGTAGAGCGACAGCAGCGCCGCAAAGGTGAAGCACTCGTGCGCGGCCACCTTCTGCGCCTTGAACCAGTTGTCCTTGACCGTCGGGTAGTTGCGTGCCTCCCACTTCGAGAGCGAGTTGAGCGAGATCGACCGCAACATGTGCTTGATGAAGGGGTTGTAGAAGCGCTCCAGAATGCCAGCGGCAAACTGCTTGAGCTCCTCCTGATCCTCCTCGATCATCGGAATCACCTCCTGGGCGACCATGTCGTTGATGAACTTCTCGATGTCGGGCGTGTTGAAGGCGTCCATCACCGTCTCGCAGCCCATCTGCAGGGCGATGGGCACCATGCCCGTGTGCGAGCCGTTCAGGATGCGGACCTTCTTGTCGCGGAACTGCTTGATCGACGGCATGAAAATGACGTGCAGACCCGCCTTGTCCAGCGGCAGCTCCTTCATCACCTCCTTGTAGCCCTCGCCGCCGATCGCCCACAGGTGGTAGAGCTCGGCCTTCACGACGAGGTTGTCGTCATAGCCCAGCTCCTGCTTGATCTCGGCGATCGTGTCGCGCGGGAAGCCCGGCACGATGCGGTCGACGAGCGTGTCGCAGAAGTGGCAGTTGCGCTCCACCCAGTCGATGAAGTCGGCGCCGAGGTGGTTGTACATCGCGTGGCGGATCACATACTCGTGCAGCGTCGAGCCGTTGTTCTCGATCAGCTCGCAGCAGATGATGCACAGACCCTTCGTCGGATCGCCGTTGAAGTGTTTGAAACGCTTGTAGAGCAGCGCCGTCATCTTCGCCGGATAGGACTTCGGCGGACGGGCCTCCAGGTCGTCGCCCTCCTCGTAGCGGATACCCGCCTCGGTCGTGTTCGAGATGGTGATCTTCAGCTCGGGCGAGAGGAAGTAGTGCTCGTACTTCTCGTAGTCGACATAGGGATTGAACGAATCCATGACGCTCTTGACCAGCCGCACGTCCTTCTTGGGCTGCTTGTTCTCGATGCCCTCGAGGTAGACGTGGTACATGTTGTCCTGCTTGTGCAGCAGGTCGATCATCCCCAGCACCTTGTGCTCGGGATCGATGATGGGCTGGCAGATGGCCACACCCGCATTCATCACGCCCTTCTCGTTGGCGATGTCGATCTGCCAGTCCACGAAGGCCCGCAGGAAGTTGCCCTCGCCGAACTGAAGGATGCGAACAGGGCGGTCGACCTTTTCGACGGTCGACTTATTCAACTCTTTAATCATTGTATGTCAGAAATTTAGACTATTCCAATACGATCGGTTTGTATTTCGGAACGAGCGTCTTCATAATCAGCCACGCCACCAGATAGGCCACGGCGCAGATGCAGAAGATAATCATGTAACCGGCCTCCTTGCCGTCGAAGCCCATGAAGTGGAACGCCTCGCCCATCTGCTCCGAGTGGGTGAAGAGCGCACCGGCTCCCTTGTTGATGAGGAACGAGCCCACGCCGCCGGCCATGCCGCCGATACCCGTGATCGTCGCGATGGCCGACTTGGGGAACATGTCGCCGATGGTCGAGAAGAGGTTGGCCGACCACGCCTGGTGTCCGGCACCGGCCACACCGATGATGATCGCGGGCCACCATACCGACACCGTACCGGCGCTCTGTGCGAAGAGGGCGGGCAGCGGCAGGAAGGCGAAGATCAGCATGGCCAGCATACGGCCGGCATAGGGGTTCATGCCCTTGCGATCGACGAACAGACGCGGCAGGTAGCCGCCGAAGATCGACAGCACGGTGACGATGGCGTAGAGCGTGAAGATCAGCGCAATGCCCATGCCCGAGCTGGACGAGTAGCCGTACTGGTCCGAGAAGTAGGCCGGAGCCCAGAAGAGGTAGAACCACCACACGCCGTCGGTAAAGAACTTGCCGACGATGAACGACCAGGTCTGCCGGTAGGTGAAGCACTGCCAGAAGGGGATGATCTTCTCGGGCTTCTCCTCCGCGCTCCTGGCCGCTGCGGCGGCATCCGCGGCGTCATCCTGATGGATGTAGGCCAGCTCGGCCTCGTTGACGTGCTTCGACTTCTCGGGTTTCTCATACATGAAGAGCCAGAAGCCCATCCAGAGGAAGCCCAGGGCGCCGATAATAAGGAAGGCCATCTCCCAGCCGCCGCCGACACCCTGATTCTTGAAGTACTGCGCAAGCAGCGGAATCGAGGCCGGAGCGACCAGTGCACCTACCGACGCACCGGCGTTGAAGATCGACGTGGCGAAGGCGCGGTCCTTCTTCGGGAAATATTCGGCGGTCACCTTGATGGCGGCGGGGAAGTTGCCCGCCTCACCGAGGGCGAGGATGCAGCGCGCCGCCAGGAAGAGCCAGACACTCGTCGAAGCGATGGCCAGCGCCACGGCGGAACCCGCCTCGACCGAAGTCATGGCCTTGACCGACTCGAAGCCTTCGATGTGCATCGTGGCCCAGCCGCAGATGGCGTGCAGGCAGGCGCCGGCCGACCATACGCCGATGGCCCACAGGTAGCCCTTCTTGGTGCCCATCCAGTCGATGAAACGGCCGGCGAAGAGCATGCAGACGGCATAGACGAGCGAGAAGACGGCCGTGATCGTGCCGTAGTCGGCATCGGTCCAGTGAAATTCGGGAGCAATGAAGTCTTTCCAGGTCAGCGACAGCACCTGACGATCCAGGTAGTTGACCGTGGTGGCGACGAACAGCAGCACGCACATCCACCACCGCCAGTTGGTCATCAGGCGGGTCGAGGTTGATGATGTATTGTTAATCATACGCAAGGTTTTAGGTTATTGGGGTTTGCAGTATTGTCATTATTTCTTCGTGCGGGCGATGACGTCCAGGGCGAAGCGGCACTTCTCGGTGACGGCCTTCCAGTCCCTGGCGGCGATTACCTCCTTGGGGAAGAGCTGCGAGCCCATGCCCACGCAGAAGACGCCGGCCTTGAACCACGCCGTGAGGTTCTCCTCGGTCGGCTCCACGGCACCCGTGGCCATGATGTTTGCCCACGGCAGCGGCGCCTTGACGTTCTTGACGAACGACGGGCCGCCGACGTTGCCCGCCGGGAAGACCTTCGTCAGGTCGCAGCCCAGCTCCTGGGCGATGCCGATCTCGGTCACCGAACCGCAGCCCGGCGTATAGGGAACCAGGTGGCGGTTGCAGACCTTCGCCACCTCGGGGTTCAGGTAGGGACCCACGACGAAATTGGCGCCGTACTGGATGTACATGGCGGCCGTCGGCGCATCGACAACCGTACCGACGCCCAGCACCAGCTCCGGGCACTCCCGGGCGGCGAACTTGATCACCTCGATGAAGACCTCCGAGGCGAAGTCGCCGCGGTTGGTGAACTCGAAGGCGCGCACACCGCCCTCGTAGCAGGCCTTGACCACCTGCTTGGCCACCTCGGCGTCCGAATGATAGAATACGGGAACCATGCCGGTCCGGGCAATGGCCTCCATCACTTGCATTTTATTGAAACGAGCCATAATCTATTTGGTGTTTTTATCCGAATTTCTCTTTTGTCCGCGTCATCCGACGGACGGCGGGGCGGCATCCGCAAACACCGCCCGCCGTCGGGATGCTCCGCATGCTATCGCTGCACGCGGCCGCTGGCGTTGCCGCCGGCCAGCGACTCGACCTCCTCGACCGAGACGAGGTTGAAGTCGCCGTTGATCGTGTGCTTCAGCGCCGAAGCGGCCACCGCGAACTCGAGGGCCTCGCCCTGCGTCGGCTTGGTCAGCAGGCCGTGGATGATGCCGCCCGAGAAGGAGTCACCGCCGCCCACGCGGTCGATGATCGGGTTGATGTCGTAACGCTTCGACTCGTAGAACTCCTTGCCGTCGTAGATCATGGCCTTCCAGCCGTTGTGCGTGGCCGAGAAGGACTCGCGCAGCGTCGAGATCACGTACTTGAAGCCGAACGTCTGGGCCATCTGGCGGAAGATGCCCTTGTAGCCCTCGGCATTCGTCTCGCCGCCCTCAACGTCGGCATCGGGCTTGAAGCCCAGGCACAGCTCGGCGTCCTCCTCGTTGCCGATGCAGACGTCGACATACTTCATCAGGGGCTTCATGATCGACTGGGCCTTCTCCTTGGTCCAGAGCTTCTTGCGGAAGTTCAGGTCCACCGATACCGTCACGCCGTGACGCTTTGCGGCCTCGCAGGCCAGGCGCGTCAGTTCGGCCGCCTTGTCCGAGATGGCCGGCGTGATGCCCGACCAGTGGAACCACTGCGCACCCTCCATGATGGCGTCGAAGTCGAAATCCTGCGGATCGGCCTCGGCAATGGCCGAGTGGGCCCGGTCGTAGATCACCTTCGAGGGACGCATCGAGGCGCCCGTCTCCAGGTAGTAGATGCCGACACGGTCGCCGCCGCGGGCGATGTAGTCGGTCTTCACGCCGTACTTGCGCAGGGCGTTGACGGCCGACTGGCCGATCTCGTGCTTCGGGAGCTTCGTCACGAAGTAGGCCTCATGGCCGTAGTTGGCGCACGAAACGGCCACGTTGGCCTCACCGCCGCCATATACGACGTCGAACGAATCGGATTGTACGAAACGGGTGTTGCCCGGCGTCGAGAGACGCAGCATGATTTCACCCAGGGTTACGATTTTCATGGTTCAGAATGGGTTTGTTTTAGAAATTGAAATAATTCTTTGCATTGCGGTACGAGACCCCTTCGATGATCTCGCGGCCGATGAAGTCGATCTCCGAGGCGGGCAGCAGTCCCTGCTCGATGTCGTTGCCCACGAGGTTGCACAGCGTGCGGCGGAAATACTCGTGGCGCGGGTACGAGAGGAACGAGCGCGAATCGGTGAGCATGCCCACGAAGCGGCTCAGCAGACCCAGCGTCGAGAGGGCGTTCATCTGCTTCTCCATGCCGTCCTTCTGGTCGAGGAACCACCAGCCCGAGCCGAACTGGATCTTCCCGACGCCGTAGCGACCGTCCTGGAAGTTGCCCAGCATCGTGGCGACGAGTTCGTTGTCGCGCGGATTGAGGTTGTAGATGATCGTGCGCGTGAGCTTGTCCTCGCGGTCGAGCATGTCGAAGAACTTCGACATCTGCTTGCCGACGGTGAAGTCGCCGATCGAGTCGAAGCCCGTGTCGGGGCCCAGCTGCGCGAACATGCGCGAATTGTTGTTGCGGATGGCGCCGTAGTGGAACTGCTGCGTCCAGCCCGTCTCGTGGTCCATGACGGCGAACTCGTAGAGCATCGCGGTCTTGTACTTGAGCACCTCGTCGCGCGTCAGCATCTGACCGCCGTACACCTTATTAAAGATGGCGTCGATCTCGGCCTGCGTGTAGTCCTCGGCATAGAACTCCTCGATGCCGTGATCCGAGAGGCGGCAGCCCACCGACTCGAAGAACTTGTGGCGCACGCGCAGCGCGTCGATCACGTCGGCGAACTTCGAGATCGAGACGCCCGAAACATCCGACAGCTTCTCGATGTAGGCGCGGAACTCCGCGGGGTTCTCCACGGCCATCGCCTTGTCGGGGCGCCACGTCGGGAGCATCTTCACCGCAAAGCCGTCCTCGCGCACCTTGATGTGGTGCTCGAGCGAATCGACCGGGTCGTCCGTCGTGCAGACCACCTCGACGTTGTAGTGCTGCATCAGGCCGCGGGCGTAGTACTCGGGCTTCTGCAGCAGCGCCGTACAGTAGTCGTAGATCTCGCGGGCGGTCGAGGGGTTGAGCAGCTTCGTCACGCCGAAGGCGGTCTTCAGCTCGAGGTGCGTCCAGTGGTAAAGCGGGTTGCGCATCGTGTAGGGCACCGTCTCGGCCCACTTCTCGAACTTCTCCCAGTCGGTCGTATCCTTGCCCGTGCAGTAGCGCTCGTCGACTCCGTTCGTGCGCATGGCGCGCCATTTGTAGTGGTCGCCCTCGAGCCAGATCTTCGACAGGTTGTCGAAGCGGTGGTTGGAAGCCACGTACTCCGGAATGAGGTGGCAGTGGTAGTCGATGATCGGCATCTTGGCCGCATGCTCGTGGTAGAGCCGTTGCGCCGTTTCGGTCTGCAACAGGAAGTTGTCGTCGTTGAACTCTTTCATATTTTCAGCAGAATTATCTGTATTGTCTCGTAACGGGTCGGAAAAGCCTTCGCAAGGCCCCTTTTTCGACAATGTAAAAGTAGCAACTTTCTACCATACGGAATAGAAAAAATTACCGAATTAGATAGATTATTTGCCAATTTGGTTGACCAATATACGAAAAAATCGTAATTTTGCCTAACAAACAAGAAAAAATCTTCAAACACCGTATCTATGAAAAACACCATGCTATGGATTGCAGCAGCGCTGATGGCCTCCTGCACACAGGGTCTGAAGGTCGAGGTCACCAACCCGACGCAGACCGAACGCGACGACGAAACCGTCGAGATCGAATGGTCGCAGATCGCCGCACTCAAGGGCGTGACGCCCGAGAACGTCGTCGTGCTCGACGACGAGGGGCAGCAGGTTCCCTCGCAGGTCATCTACTTCGGGGCCGAGGAGCCGCAGTCGCTCATCTTCCAGGTCGACGCCGACGCGATGCAGACCGAGCGCTTCCGCATCGTGACGGGCACGCGCGAGGCCTACCCTGCGGAGGCTTACGGCCGCCAGGTGCCCGAGCGCTACGACGACTACGCCTGGGAGAACAACAAGGTGGCCTACCGGCTCTACGGCCCGGCGCTGGAGACCTCGCCCGAGCAGCTCGTGACGCCCGGCATCGACGTCTGGGTGAAATGCACCGACAAGCTGGTCATCGACGAGTGGTATGCCAAGGGTGACTACCACCACAACTACGGCGACGGCATGGACTGCTACAAGGTGGGCCGCACGTTGGGTGGCGGTTCGGCCGTTCCGTTCGTCAACGGCGAGCTGCAGCTCATGCCCCACAACTACGCTACGGCCCGCACGCTCGACAACGGCCCGATCCGCACGACGGTGATGCTGACCTACGCCCCCTATGAGGTCGACGGCCACGAGGTCACGACGACGAAGATCATCTCGCTGGATGCCAACCGCCGCTTCAACCGCATGGAGAACACCTACTCGGGTTCGTTCACCGAGCTGCCCATTGCCGCGGGCTTCGTGCGCCACGACGTGAAGCAGACGCTCACGGGCGAGGGCTGGGTGGCCTTCTGCGAACCGGCATCCGACTCGCAGGACCCCGTGCGTGACGGCGACATCTACGCTGCGGTGATCCTGCCCGGGGCGCAGATCCTGCCCGACACGCTCTCGCACGCACTGGCCGTCAAGAGCGTGAAGCCGGGTGAGCCGCTCATCTACTACGCCGGTTCGGGCTGGAGCCAGGGCGGCGTCGACGACATGAAGGAGTGGCTCGACGAGGTCAACGAAGAGGTGGCTGCCGCCACGTCGCCCCTTCGGGTCACGGTCCGCTGACACGCGGCACGCCGCAAACCACGACTGTGAAAGCCCGGTTCGCGCCGGGCTTTTCCTTATAACGGAAGCATAGCAACAAAGAGATGAAAAGAGAGAAAATCGTTACCTTCGGCGAGATCATGCTGCGGCTCACGCCGCCCGACAAGCTGCGTTTCAACCAGACCGACCTGCTGCGCGTCAATTTCGGCGGCAGCGAGGCCAACGTGGCCGTATCGCTCGCCAACTACGGACTGCGGAGCGAGCTGGTCACCTGTCTTCCGGACAACCGCATCGCCGACGCCTGCCTGGACGACCTGCGCAGCTACGGCGTCGGGACGGACCACATCCTGCGCGGCGGCGACCGGATCGGGCTCTACTACATGGAGGAAGCCGTGGCGATGCGCACCTCGCACGTCGTCTACGACCGGGCCGCCTCGTCGTTCGACACGCTCCGGCCGGGACAGATCGACTGGGCGGAGCTCTTCGCCGATGCCGACTGGTTCCACTGGTCGGGCATCGCTGCGGCCGTTTCGGCCGAGACGGCGGCCGTCTGTGCCGAGGCCGTGGCGGCGGCCCGCCGCATGGGACTCACCGTCTCGTGCGACATCAACTACCGCAAGAATCTCTGGCGCTACGGCAAACAGGCCGAGGAGGTGCTGCCGCCGCTGATGGAGGCATGCGACATCCTCTTCGGAACGGACGACGAATACGAAAAGGTGCTGGGCATCCGCCTGCCCGCCTTCACGGCGTGCGACGCCTCCTACACCCCCGATACGGCCGGCTACGAGGCGGCGGCACGCGAGGTCATGCGCCGTTTCCCCCGCTGCCGCACCTGCGTCTTCGCCCTGCGCAACGTCCTGACGGCCAACCACCACACCATCTCGGGCACGCTCTTCACCGACGGGAAGCTGCTGCGCACGCGCGTCTACGACATCGACGCGGTGGTCGACTGTGTCGGTGTGGGCGACGCCTTCGTCGCCGGACTGATCTACGGGCTGGCCGTACATCCCGACAAGCCGCAGCAGGCGCTCGACTTCGGTGCCGCGGCCTGTGCGCTGAAGAACACCGTCCCCGGAGACTACAACCAGTTCACGGCCGAGGAGGTTGCCGCACTGGCCGGAGGTGCCGTTTCGGGCCGCATCGCCCGCTGACGGCACCCCGGGCAGCAGGGGGCGCAGGCAGACGGAACAGCAGACAGACGCAACAGCAGGCGGCCGGAACACCGACCGACAGTCCCGGCCTGATTCCGGCAGGCTGAGTCCCGGCCGCCCGATTCGCTGCCCCGACTCGATTCTCGCTCCGACCCGATTCCCGACGGTCTGATTCCGGGTCCGACCCGATTCCCGATTCAGACTGATTCCCGGTCCGACCCGATTCCCGATTCAGACTGATTCCCGGTCCGGACTGATTCCCGATTCGGACTGATTCCCGGTCCGGTCTGATTCCCGGCCTGTCCAATTCCCGGTCCGGCCCGATTCCCGATTCAGACTGATTCCCGGCTCCTGCCTGATTTCCGGTCCTGCCGCCGACCCCACCCCTCGCAAAGAAAAAGCCCCCGAAGCATATGTGCTTCGGGGGCTTTTTTGTCCGCAGCGGGACCGGCCAGCCACTACTGGGCCTGAGCCTGGGCCTGCTTGAAGAGCTCGTTGTAGGTCTCGTACTTGCTGTTCATCTCCGGATCGTCGTCACGCAGACGGAAGCAGATCGACTTGAGGAACTCCAGCGAGTTGGGATCGGTCGGATTCAGCTCGTGCGCCTTCTCGAACCAGGGAATGGCCTCCTTGTAGATGGCGTTCACGGCCTTGAGGTCCTCCTCGTAGGCTGCCTGGCTGCTGTACTGCTTCGAGTTGAGCTCGGAGAGCAGCTCCTCGGCCTTGATCGTATAGAAGACCCCGAGGAAGTAGTTGCCCTCGTAGAGGTCGGGCTGCAGCTCGACAACCTTCTGGAACGAAGCGATGCTCTCGTCGGCATTCTTCAGCGCGTAGAAGATGCGGCCGCGGCCGAACCAGAGGTCCACGTTCTCGGGCTGCTCGGCAAGTGCGTTGTCGATCATCGACACCAGGTCGGCGGGATCACCCACGCCCTCTTCCGTCGTGTAGAGCTGCATGAGGCCCTCCAGGATACGCGAGTTCTTCGGGAACTTCTCCAGACCCTTGAGCAGGACATCCTTGGCCTTCATCACATTGGCGGCATCGGCATCCTTCTGGCCGTAGTAGCAGTGGAAGAGGTAGTAGTAGATGTTGCCCTCCTCGTCGGCGTAGTTCTTCTCGAGCGCCTCGTTGAGATACTTGGCACCCAGTGCGAACGACGCGGGGTTCGTCGAGCCGTCGACCGTGCGCAGGTAGCCGGCATAGTAGAGCAGCGCGGGATCGCCGCCGCCGTATGCGGGGCTCTCCTGGGCGGCATAGGCCGTGGCATAGGCATCGGAAGCGCCCGTATAGTCACCCGAGTCCAGTCCGGCGTTGCCGATCTGCGAGCAGAGATCGCTCACCTGCTGCAGACCGTTCTTCACCTTCGTTGCGGTCTTGGGGTCCAGCTCATAGGCCTTGTTGTAGGCCTCGATGGCCTTCACGGGGGCATCCTTCACGACCCACTGGGTCTGCTTCCACGTAGCCACCTTGCCGTCCTTGAGATAGGCCGTGAAATAGGGATATACCCAGGCTTCGTAGTTCACCTCGCCGATCGTGGCGGGCTCGGTCGACTCCGGGTCACCGATGGCCAGTTTCAGCATCGCGCCGTCCATGCTGATGAAGAGATTCTTCGTCGGCTCGGCGGCCGCATCGTAGAACGCCTTGCCGCGGTTGATCCACGTCGAGGCCTTGGCGCCCTTCTTCGCGTCGGCGATGTCTGCATCGCTCTTTTCGATCTTGGAGAGCAGCGCCTCCTTGTTCACCTTCTGGGCCTGCACGGCGGGAACTGCCACGAGCAGCGCCGCGAAAGCCGTCAAAAACATCTTTTTCATGATACAGAGAATTTTAGGTTTTTGAATCTGTTTGTTGTCTTTTATTCTTGCGCGGGCTGCTCCGGAGCCGGAGCCGTGCCCTGTTCGGTTTCGTTTCCCGAAGCGGATTCCGCCGTCGGCGTCTCCTCCGCCGCGGAGGTCTCCTCCTCGCCTGCCGCCGGTACGGCCATCACCGAAGCGATGGCGTCGCCCTCGCGCAGGTTGATGATCCGCACGCCCTGCGTGGCGCGGCCCGCCAGACGGATCTGCGATACCGACGTGCGGATCGTCAGGCCCGAGCGGTTGATAATCATCAGGTCGTTCTCGTCCGTGACGGCCTGGATGGCGATCAGCTTGCCGGTCTTCTCGGTGATGTTGATCGTCTTGACACCCTTGCCGCCGCGGTTCGTGATGCGGTACTCGTCCAGATCGGTGCGCTTGCCGTAGCCGTTCTCGCTCAGCACGAGCACGTCCTGCTTCGAGTCGGGCTCCACACAAATCATGCCCACGACCTCGTCGCCCTCGTCGAGCGAGATGCCCCGCACGCCGGCACCCACACGGCCGATCGGACGCACCGTATTCTCGTTGAAGCGGATCGCCTTGCCCTCGCGCGCCGCGATCATCACCTCGGCCTGGCCGCTCGTGAGCTTGGCCTCGATGAGCTGGTCGCCCTCGCGGATGACAATGGCGTTCACGCCGTTCTGACGCGGACGCGAGTAGGCCTCCAGACGGGTCTTCTTGATCGTACCGTCCTTCGTGCACATGATGATGTAGTTGTTATTGACGTACTCCTCGTCGTTGAGCCGCTTGACGTTGATGTAGGCGCGGACCTTGTCGTCCGGCTCGATCTGGATGACGTTCTGGATCGCACGGCCCTTCGACGAACGTGCCCCCTCGGGGATGTCGTAGACCTTGAGCCAGTAGCAGCGGCCCTTCTCCGTGAAGAAGAGCATCGTATTGTGCATCGAGGCGACGTAGATGTGCTCGATGAAGTCCTCGTCGCGCGTGGCGCTGCCCTTGGCGCCGACGCCGCCGCGGTGCTGCGTGCGGTACTCGGCCAGCGGCGTGCGCTTGATGTAGCCCATGTGCGAGATGGTGATGACCATGTCGTCGTCGGCGTAGAAATCCTCGGGGTTGAACTCCTCGGAGGCGTAGACGATCTGCGAGCGGCGCTCGTCGCCGTACTTCTCCTTGATCTCGAGCAGCTCGTCCTTGACGATCTGCATCTGCATCGAGACATTCTCGAGCACCTCCGTGAGGTGGGCGATCAGCTTCGTCAGCTCGTCGCGCTCGGCGATGAGCTTGCCGCGCTCCAGACCGGTCAGGGCGCGCAGGCGCATCTCGATGATGGCCGACGCCTGGATGTCGGTCAGGTCGAAGCGCTCGATCATCGCCTGCTTGGCCAGGTCGGGCGTCTGCGACGAGCGGATGATGTGCACGATCTCGTCGATGTTGTCCTGCGCGATGAGCAGACCCAGCACGATGTGCAGCCGCTCCTCGGCCTTGCGCTTGTCGAAGCGCGTGCGGCGCACGACGACGTCGTGGCGGTGGTCGATGAAGTGGCGGATCAGGTCGCGCATCGTCAGCAGCTGCGGGCGTCCGTTCACCAGCGCGATGTTGTTCACGGCGAACGACGTCTGAAGCGGCGTATTCTTGAAGAGCGTGTTGAGCACCACGCTCGCCACGGCGTCGTGCTTAAGGATGATGATGATGCGCAGTCCGTTGCGGTCCGACTCGTCGTTGATGTAGGAGATGCCCTCGATCTTTTTCTCGTTGATCATGTCGGCGATCTTCTTGATCATCTCGGCCTTGTTGACCATGTAGGGGATCTCCGTGACGACGATGCACTCGCGGCCCGAGGGGGTATGTTCGATCTCGGTCTTGGCGCGCATCATCACGCGGCCGCGGCCCGTGAGCATCGCCTCCCGGACGCCTTCGTATCCGTAGATGATGCCGCCCGTCGGGAAGTCGGGGCCCTTGACGTAACGGAGCAGCTCCTCACCCGTGATGTCGGGGTTGTCGACATAGGCGCAGCAGGCGTCGACCACCTCCGAGAGGTTGTGCGGCGCCATGTTCGTGGCCATGCCGACGGCAATGCCGCTCGCGCCGTTGACGATCAGCAGCGGGATGCGCGTCGGGAGGACCGTCGGTTCGGGGATCGTATCGTCGAAGTTGAGCGTCCAGTCGACGGTCTCCTTCTCGATGTCGGCCATCACCTCGTCGGTGATCTTCTTCATGCGGGCCTCGGTATAACGCATCGCGGCCGGCGAGTCGCCGTCCATCGAACCGAAGTTGCCCTGTCCGTCGACGAGCGGGTAGCGCATCGACCACTCCTGCGCCAGGCGCACCATGGCGTCGTAGACCGACAAGTCGCCGTGGGGGTGGAACTTACCGAGCACGTCGCCGACGATACGTGCCGACTTACGGGTGGGTTTGTCGGAGTAGAGGTTGAGCTCCGCGCTCATATCGTAGAGAATACGGCGGTGTACGGGTTTCAGGCCGTCGCGCACGTCGGGAAGGGCGCGCGAGACGATCACCGACATCGAGTAGTCGATGTACGCCGACTTCATCTGCTCTTCGATATTGATGGGGATGATCCGTCCCACCAAACCGGCATTCTTTTCTTCTTCCGTTAACATTCTTGAATCCGAAATTACACGTCTTTTAACGAACAAAAATACGATTTATTTCCGATCCTGGCAACTTTGGGCGATGAAAAGTACCCGTCGCATACAAGATTTGCCGACCGATCGGCCATTTTTGCCCCTTTTCGGGCGATCTGACGGCAAAAAAATTTTTCCTCGACAGAGGGGCGGGAGAAAAGCAGGTGAAAGGCGAAAGGTGAAAAGTAAAAAGTCGGGGGCTTCGGGGAAAAGGCCGACGGGGCGCGGACAGAAATCGGAACCGGGGCGAGACAGTCCCGACATCGGGGCCGGGGTATGCGCCGGGAATTACAACCGGAAGTTGCGGCCGGGGGGGGTGCGGCCGGGAGTTACGGTCGGGTGTTACGGCTGGGTGTTGCGGCTGGGAGGTGTTGCGGCCGGGAGTTGCGGCCGAAGATCAGGGCCGGGTGACGGAGACAAGCTCCGACCACCCCTCGGTCTTGCCGCTTCGGGTCTGCTCCTCCTCGCGCACGACGCCCAGTCCGGGGACGTACCACGTCTGCTGACGCATCGAGACCCGGATGACGAAAAATCCGAAGCTCACCTTCTCGGAGAGCCCCACGGCCTCGAACACCCCGGCGGGCGTCTCGATGCGCCGCCGTCCGAGCACCTGCCGGTCGGAGACGCCGATGCGCACCTTCAGCGAACGGCCCTCGGCGGCGAAGCGCAGGGCGAACTTCAGATCGGGGAGACTCCGCTTCGTCTCCAGTGCGAACGGCACGGTGTATTCGTCCCCCTCGACGGAAAAATCCAACTTGCTCTGCTCCTCCGAAGAGAGCGTCGCCGTGAGCAGCTCCTCGAACATGGCGCCCAGCTGCGTGACCATCTCCGACGTGCGGACCTCGGTCCGCTCGGTCGTCACGACGGCCTGACGGCGGCCGTTGACCTCCATCGTCACGGGATTGCGCAGCGTGTCGAGCGCCTCGCTGCGCGTCATGACCTGCGTGCGGCCGAGGCTGTCAGGCCCGCAGGAGAGGACCGTCGAACGCGTATACCCCGTCAGACGGCCCGATTCGTCATACTGGGCGTATTCGAGCACCGTACCGGGTTCGGTGCAGACGAGCGGCTGCGCAGCGGCGGCACCGCCGAAGAGCAGCGACAGAAAGAGAAGCAGTTTTCGCATGGATCGGAATACTCTGTTTACGGACAGCAGCCTGTCCGGATAATACGGAAAAAAGCAACGGCACCACGACAAGACGCCGGTCCGCAGCACCCAGGGCGTCAGCGGAAATCGATCATTTCATAGCCCGCGCAGGCCTTCGGATCGAAGCGGCGCAGCTTCCCCGCAAAGGGCTCGATCGAGCGTACCGAGACCGTGACCTGCTCGCCGTCGTAGTCGTAGGCGAGCGACTGCGGCCGCACGGGATGCAGCCCGAGACGGACCGTCACGACCCCCGTGGCCGACTCGCCGTCGGTCGGGGTCAGCCGCACGAGGGCCTCGCTGCCGTCGTCGGAGAGCAGCGTCGGGCGATAGGCACCGTCCAGAAAGTCGAACGCCCCGATCGGATTGTCGAGGATGTTGCGGCTCGTCGTATCGACGGCGTTGATCGTCACCTCGCGGCGCGCATGGTCCACCTCGTAGCGGACCTTGCCGTCGAAGAAGACCTCCGCGTCACCGATCGTGAGCGTATAGCCGCCGCTCTGCACCGTATAGCTTCCCGCCACGTCGGACTCGCCGGCGGCGATCGTGAAGGCCACGGTGTAGGATTTCATCGCGCGGAACTCTCCGGCGAGCTCCCGGAGCAGCTCCGAGGCACGCTCCGACGGCCGGGCGGCGGGAGCTTCCTGCGTCTGCGGCGCGGCACCGGCGCGCGGCGACGACACCGCCGGGACGACGGAACCCGACAGCGCGAACAACAGAAGAACGGAGAGCGTTTTCATAGGCGGTACAAGGTCAGAAGACACCCAGGTCCTGCAGCTTCGCCTCGAGCGAGGGCAGGTCGTGGAAGAGAATGTCGCGCGGCTTGGCCCCCTGCTGGCGGCCGACGATGCCGGCGCGCTCGAGCTGCATCATGATGCGGCCCGCACGGTTGAAGCCCACTTCGTAGTTGCGCTGAATCATCGACGTCGAGATGCTGCCGCTCGATACGGCGTCGCGGGCGATCTCGGCGAAGAGCGAATCGTACTTCACCGGAGCCGACGACTCCTCGCCGCCCGCCCCGCCGCTCTCGCCGCCCTCGGGCGTGTAGTCGGGCAGCAGGTAGGCCGACGTGTATCCCTGCTGTTTGGAGATGTAGTCCACGATGCGCTCGACCTCGGCCGTCTCCACGAGGGCACACTGCACGCGCGTCAGCTCGCCGTCCTTTGAGATGAGCATGTCGCCGCGGCCGATGAGCTGGTTGGCGCCGGGCTGGTCGATGATCGTCTGCGAGTCGATGCGCTGCACGACGCGGAAGGCGATGCGCGACGGGAAGTTGGCCTTGATCTTGCCCGTGATGACGTCGACCGACGGGCGCTGCGTGGCAATGATGAGGTGGATGCCCACGGCGCGCGCCTTCTGCGCCAGCCGGATCACGGGCAGTTCGACCTCCTTGGCCATCATGATCAGGTCGGCAAACTCGTCGATCACCACCACGATGTAGGGCAGGTAGCGGTGCCCCTTGAGCGGGTTGAGCCGCCGGGAGACGAACTTGTCGTTGTACTCCTTGATGTTCTTCGCCCCGGCATTCTTGCACATCTCCAGTCGGTTGTCCATCTCGATGCAGAGCGAGTTGAGCGTATAGACCGCCTTCTTCGGGTCGGTGATGATCGCCTCGTCCTCGGACTCCATCTTGGCCAGGAAGTGGCGCTCGATCTTGGCGTAGAGCGAGAACTCGACCATCTTGGGGTCGATCATCACGAACTTGAGCTGCGCCGGGTGCTTGCGGTAGAGCAGCGACGTGATGATGGCGTTCAGACCCACCGACTTGCCCTGCCCCGTGGCACCGGCCACCAGCAGGTGGGGCATCTTCGCCAGGTCGAAGACGTAGTTCTCGTTCTGGATCGTGCGGCCCATGACCACGGGCAGCTCGGCCTTCGACTCCTGGAAGCGCAGCGACCGCACGGCCGAGTACATCGACACAACCTGCTTGTTGCGGTTCGGCACCTCGATACCGATCGTGCCGCGCCCGGGAATCGGCGCGATGATGCGGATGCCCGATTCGGCCTTGAGGCTCTGGGCGATGTCGTTCTGCAGGCCCTGGATCTTCGAGATCTTGACCCCCTGTGCCTGCACGATCTCGTAGAGCGTGACCGTCGGGCCCACGGTGGCCTTGATGCGCACGATCGGGATGCCGAAGTTCTTGAGCGTCTCCTCGATGCGGGTCTTGTTGTCGAAAATCTCCTCGTCTGTCACCTCCGAATCCGAAATATAGTCCTCCAGCAGCGTGACGGGCGGCTTGCGGTAGTGTTCCAGGTCCTTGAGCGGATCGTAGCTCTCGGTCGGGATTTTGCGTTCGTCGACCAGGCGGGCCTCGTTGGCCTCCACCGTGACGACTACCCCTTCGGAGGGGGTCGTCCGCTCCCCGCCCGGCACCTCAACAGCGGCCGGCTCCGGCTCGTCCGGCGACAGGACCTCCTGCGACGGCGCCCCGGGCTCGGGCTCCTCCGGCGACGGGGCTGCCGCCTCCGCCGAAGCCGGCGTCCCGGCCTCCTCCCCGACGACGAACTCCGTGAAGGGATCGTCCGGATCGGCGCCGTGTGCGAGTCCCCGCGCGGCGTCCGTCGTCGCAGCCGGGCTCGGAGTTGCGGCGGTCGGAGCGGTCGGAACGGCAGCGACGCGGGCGGCGGGACGCTCCAGTTCGACCAGTCCGCCGCGGCCCATGACGATGCGTCCCTCGGCAGGCCGGAGGTCCACCTCGGTAAAGGGTCCCGGATCGTCGTCCGGTGCGGCCTGCGGGGCGGGCTCCGCGTCGGCAGGCCGCGGCGCCGGATCGGCATTCCGCGGAACGGGCTGCCCGTCGGGCGTCAGCTCGACGAACGGCTCCGCATCGGCGCGGCGGGCGGCTGTGCGCCCGGGCTCCTCCTCGCGCCGTGCTGCCGTGGCAGCGGCTTCGGGTGCAGGCTCCGTCCGCAAGGGTTCCCTGCGCCCCTCGGCCGGAGGGGTCGCATGTGCCGGTTCGCCGCGCCCGGCTGCCGCGGAGGCCGCCGCAGGGGCTGCCGCGGAAGAGGCTGCGGCAGAGCGGTCGGCAGCCGGACGGGCCGTGGAATCGGCAGGCTCAGCTGCCGGTTCATCCGGAGCATGGACCGGGGCCACCTTGTGGCGGACGATCTCAACGATCTTTTCGCTGCGGTCGACGACGGCGTTGCCCGCCGAGTTGACCGTATTGATGAAGTTGCGGTTGATGAAGACACCGGTCAGAATCCAGCACCCCAGCAGCAGGATCAGCGTGCCGAACGTGCCGATGTACATGCGCAGCAGGGCGGCGGTCTCGATGCCGAACGTCCCGCCCCACCCCGTCGAGCAGCAGAGGCTCCAGCGGTCGGCGAAGCAGAACCCGAGGGTCAGCGACCCGAGGATCGTCACCATCAGCAGCGGCAGGAACGAATGGTTGAAGCGCATCGGCCGGCGGCGGATGATCCGCACCCCGGCCAGGATGACGAGCACGGGGATGAGGATGCCGAACAGGCCGAACGACTGGTCGACAAGCAGGCGGGCGAGCCGTGCGCCGCTCCAGCCGCAGAGGTTCTCGGGCTCGATCTTCAGCGTCGCACGCTCCTCGGCGCTCATCAGCAGGCTGCTCTGGTCGGCCGCCCAGCTGAAGAACGAGAAAAAGACCGCCGACGCGGCGTAGACTCCCACGCAGAGCAGCAGCAGGCCGATCGCCCAGCGGATGCTGTCGCCGTTCGAGCGCCGGATCTTCTGACGTCCGTTCTGAGAGGATGTATTGGGGGATGCCATGTTCGTTACGGGAAATTTACCGAGCGAAGGTACGCAATTTTTTTCGATTTTTCCGTCTCGGGGCGTGCAATTCGGACGGAAGAGGTCAGACGAGCGACTCCATCGCCTTCTTTTCCAGGCGCAAGCGGTACGCCTCGTCGGCGAAGGTCAGAAAGCGGCAGCGGCCCGGCCCCTTGTCGGCGGTCCGCAGGCCATACTCGTCGAGCAGCTGCGCCACGCGGCGCGCCACGGCCGGCGACGGGTCCACGACCGTCACGTCGCGTCCGGCCAGCACCCGTTTCAGCACAGGCAGCAGGAAGGGATAGTGCGTGCATCCGAGGACGATCTGGTCGACACCCCGGTCTAGCATCCCCCCGACGGCGGCACGCACGCACGCCTCGGCCTCGGGCGTCTGCTCGCGGTCCTGCTCGACCAGCTCGACGAAGCCGCGGCCCGGGACCGACAGCACCTCGATGCCGCGGCCGTAGCGGGCGGCCGTGCGGCGGAAGAGGTCGCCGTCGAGGCTCCGCTCCGTGGCCAGCACCCCCACCACCCCGCTGCGGGTCGCCAGGCAGGCCGGCTTGACGGCGGGCTCCATGCCCACGATCGGCAGCGGCGCATACTTCGCCCGCAGGAAGTCGATTGCGGCGGCCGTAGCCGTATTGCAGGCCACGACAACCAGCTTGCACCCCTCGGCGACCAGCGTGCCGACCGCCTCGTCGGCCAGCGCCCGGATCTCCTCCTTCGGGCGCGAGCCGTAGGGGCAGTTCTTGCCGTCGCCCAGGTAGACGAGCGCCTCGTGCGGCAACAGACGCCGCACCTCGCGCCAGACGGTCAGCCCGCCCAGCCCCGAGTCGTAGATGCCGATGGGTGCGTTATTCGCCATGTTCGAGCCATTTCAGAATCCGGACGACCACCTCGTCGTCCGCCATCACCGTACAGTCGACCGTCAGCTGCGCCTGCGCATAGTAGGGTTCGCGCGCGGCCATGTCGCGCCGCATGAACGGCACGAGCTCCTCGTCCGAAAGGCCCCGCAGGCGGGGGCGCTTCTGCCGTCCGTAGGGGGTCAGGCGCGCGGCGATCTGCTCGGCCGCACGGCGCAGGTAGACCGTCGCTCCGGTCTCGTTCATGCGGGCCATGTTGTCGCGCCAGACGGGCAGCCCGCCGCCGGTCGAGGCCACGACCCGCTCGCCGCGGGCGACGATCCGCTCGAGCGCCTCGCGCTCCAGTTCGCGGAAGCGCTCCTCGCCCTCGTAGCGGAAGACATCCGCCACGGAGGCCCCCTCCTGCTGCTCGACAAGCGTGTCCGTGTCGACGAGCGCCACACCCAGACGCCGCGCCAGGCGCCGTCCGAGCGAGCTCTTGCCGCAGCCCATGTATCCCACCAGAAAGAGGGGTTTCACCGTCGTATCCATCGTTGCAAGACCTGCACGCAGGCGATCAGAAAAGGTTCAGTTGTTCGGGCGAGGCCACCTCGTCGGCATCGCCCCGCGCCCGTTCGATCTCGAAGGGCACACCGCCCGCCGGACTTCCCGTCGGGGGCAGGCCCGCCGCATCGACCTCGCGCTGCGGCTCCGCATCGGATTTCCGCTCCCGCGTCGCCGCGGCCTTCCCGGCAGCAGTCGCCGCGCCGGAGTGCTCCGCCGCCGTGTCGCGGGCCATCTGCGCCGTGTCACGGGCCGTCTGCGCCGTATCGTGCGCGGCGGAATCCGCACCCTCCCCGTCCGCGGGCGAGCCCTCCTCGTCGGGATCGGGTTCGGGCGGCAGCTCGGGTTCGATGAAGCGCAGCGTCGCCACCTCGTAGGTCGTCAGGCGCTTGCCCTTGGCCCGGTGGCTCTTCACGCCGACGAAGTCGTCGACGTCGATCAGATCGGCCGGGCGCTGCGCATGCGCCCCCTTGTAGGTTATTTCGAGCTTCGCGCCCGACACGTCGGTCACGCAGACCAGGTCGGCCTGTCCCCCCTCGTCGAGGAAGTACTGCATCCGGTCGGTCAGCTCGGTCGAAAAGCGTTTCATGTAGTAGTAGCCCTGCTCGCGGTCGAAGTAGCAGACGCTGTAGACGCGGTCGGGTTCGTAGCGGTTCACCCGCACGGTGTCGTCGGGGAAGTGCTGCCCGAGGTCGTAGCCCGTGATGTAGTACTGGTTCTTCGAGGTCCAGACCACGAGCTTGTCGTCGCCCTTGAACTCGCCCAGCAGCATCCCGCGCCCGTCGGCATTGAGCCGCCGCACATCCTCGTCGAACCAGATGTTCTGCCCGCCGAGCGTCGACGTGCCGCGCTCCTTGAGCACGATCTTGTGAATGCCGTAGCGCGAGAAGAGGTTGCCTTGGCTCTGGCGCCCCTTGATGGCCAGTTGCGAGAAGTCGAGGTCCACGATCACCTTCTTGAGCCGCGGGCGCGGCTTGAAGTAGACCTTCAGCACCTCGGCCTCGCCGTTCGGGTTGACCGACATGTAGAGGATCTCGCTGCGCGGCGTGCCTTTGGTGATGTTGTACTCCTTGTCGCGCGTGACGCCCTTGATCGCGCAGCGCTTCATCATGATCGGGCCGTTCTTGCCGTCGCGGTAGAGGACATTGTAGATCGTGCGCTCGTCGTTGCGCTTGAAGACCCCGATGTAGTAGATGCCCTTGTCGAAGAAGGCCTTGTCCGAGACCTTCGTGATGACGTAGCGGCCATCCTTCGTGAAGACGATCACGTCGTCGATGTCCGAGCATTCGCACACCAGCTCGGCATCCTTCATCGACTTGCCGATGCCGAAGAAGCCTTCGGCCCGGTCGACGTAGAGTTTGGCGTTCGTCACGGCGACCTTCGTCGCCTCGATCGAGTCGAACTCGCGCAGCTCCGTGCGGCGCTCGCGCCCCTTGCCGTACTTGTCGCGGATGCGCTCGTAGTAGGCCACGGCATACTCGGTCAGGTGCGCCAGGTCGTACTGCGTCTGCCTGATGTCGGCCTCGATCTGCCGGATTTCGTTGTCGGCCTTCTCCGAGTCGAAGCGCGAGATGCGGATGAACTTCAGCTCGGTGAGCTTCTGCACGTCCTCCAGCGTCACCTCGCGGCGCAGCAGCTTCTTGAAGGGCTCCAGTCCGCGGTCGACGGCGGCATAGGCCTCCTCGCGCGTGCGGCACCCCTCGATGAGCTGGTAGAGCCTGTTCTCGATGAAGATGCGCTCGAGCGACGCGGCATGCCATGCGGCGTTGAGCTCCTCGAGCCGGATTTCGAGCTCACGCCCGAGCAGGTATTTCGTATGGTCGGCCGAGCGGCGCAGAATCTCGCTCACGCCGAGGAAATGGGGCTTCTCCTCCCAGATGACGCAGGCGTTCGGCGCGATCGAAACCTCGCAGTCCGTGAAGGCGTAGAGGGCGTCGATGGTCTTGTCCGACGATTCGTCGGGCGAGACCTGGATGATGATCTCGACCTTGTCGGCCGTGTTGTCGTCGACCTTGCGGATCTTGATCTTGCCCTTCTCGTTGGCCTTGATGATCGACTCCTTGATCGACTCGGTGGTCGTCGTGTAGGGGATTTCGGTGATGGCGAGCGTGCGCTTGTCTATCTTCGAGATCCGCGCACGCACCTTCACCGTGCCGCCGCGCAGTCCGTCGTTGTAGCGGCTCACGTCGGCCAGGCCGCCCGTCGGGAAGTCGGGATAGAGCTGGAAGTCGCGTCCCTCGAGGTGGGCGATCGCGGCCGAAATCAGCTCGTTGAAGTTGTGCGGCAGGATCTTCGACGCCAGCCCCACGGCAATGCCGTCCGAGCCCTGCGCCAGCAGCAGCGGGAACTTGATGGGCAGCGTCACCGGCTCCTCCTTGCGGCCGTCGTAGGAGAGCATCCACTCGGTGGTCTTGCGGTTGAAGACCACGTCGAGGGCGAACTTCGACAGCCGCGCCTCGATGTATCGGCCCGCGGCGGCCTCGTCGCCCGTGAGAATGTTGCCCCAGTTACCCTGGCAGTCGATCAGCAGCTCCTTCTGTCCGAGCTGCACGAGTGCATCCTTGATCGAGGCGTCGCCGTGCGGGTGGTACTGCATGGTCTGACCCACGATGTTGGCCACCTTGTTGTAGCGGCCGTCGTCGACGACCTTCATGGCGTGGAGGATGCGCCGCTGCACGGGCTTCAGGCCGTCCTCGACGTGAGGCACGGCGCGCTCCAGGATCACGTAGGAGGCGTAATCCAGAAACCAGTTCTTGTACATGCCCGTGAGCTTGCGCACGTCGCCCTCGTCGTGCGTCAGGCGGTCGAACCTGCCCCCGCGCCCCACTTTTCCGGGGGTCTCCCCCTGCGGAGGGTCCACCGGCGCGTCTTCCGCCGCATCGTCCGCCACATCGGGCGTCGAGGCATCCTCGTCGAGCGTGTAATCCTTCTCTTTCTCTTCCGACATATCGTGTGCTTTCTCTTGTTCCTTTCCGTCAACCGATGCGCAGGTCCTGCTCCACGAGGTCCTCCTCGATGCGCAGGTTGTCGATGATGAAGCCCTGTCGCTCGTAGGTGTTCTTGCCCATGTAGAACTCCAGCAGGTCGTGGATCGGGTCGTCCTTCGTGATGCGGACCTTGTCCAGACGCATGTTCCTGCCGATGAACTCGCGGAACTCCTCGGGCGAAATCTCACCCAGACCCTTGAAGCGCGTGATCTCGGCACTGGCCCCGAGTGCCGCGATGGCACGCTGCCGCTCCTCCTCCGAGTAGCAGTAGCGCGTCTCCTTCCGGTTGCGCACGCGGAACAGCGGCGTCTGCAACACGAACAGGTGGCCCTGGCGGATCACGTCGGGGAAGAACTGCAGGAAGAAGGTCATCAGCAGCAGGCGGATGTGCATGCCGTCGACATCGGCATCGGTGGCGATGATGACCTTCTCGTAGCGCAGGTTGTCCATCTCCTCCTCGATGTTGAGCGCCGCCTGCAGCAGGTTGAACTCCTCGTTCTCGTAGACGACCTTTTTGGTCAGCCCGAAGCAGTTGAGCGGCTTGCCGCGCAGCGAGAAGACCGCCTGCGTGCGCACGTCGCGGCTCTTGGTGATCGAACCCGACGCCGAGTTGCCCTCCGTGATGAAGATCATCGACTGCTCGGCCAGCTCGCTGCGGTCCGTGCGGTGGATCTTGCAGTCGCGCAGCTTGCGGTTGTTGAGCGAGACCTTCTTGGCCGTCTCGCGGGCCTTCTTCTGGATGCCCGAGATGGCCTTGCGCTCCTTCTCGTTCTCGACGATCTTCTTCTGGAGCACCTGCGCCGTCTCGGGATGCTTGTGCAGGTAGTCGTCGAGGTGCTTGCCCAGGAACTCCACGACGAAGTTGCGGATCGTGGGGCCCGACTTCGACATCTCCTTCGAGCCGAGCTTCGTCTTGGTCTGCGACTCGAAGATCGGGCTCGACACGCGGATCGAGATGGCGCCGATGAGCGACGTGCGGATGTCGGCCGGGTCGTAGTCCTTGTGGTAGAACTCGCGGATGGTCTTGGCGACGGCTTCGCGGAAGGCCGCCTGGTGCGTGCCGCCCTGCGTCGTGTACTGTCCGTTGACGAACGAGTAGCAGCTCTCGCCGTAGCCCGTGCCGTGGGCGATCACCACCTCGATGTCGGGTCCCGACAGGTGGATGGGCGGATAGAGCGGCTCCTCGGTCATGTTCTCGTTCAGCAGGTCGAGCAGTCCGTTCTTCGAGGTGTAGGACTGGCCGTTCAGACGGATCGTCAGCCCGCGGTTCAGGTAGGTGTAGTTGCGCACCAGCTGCTCGACATACTCCAGATGGTAGGTATAGGGGCCGAAGACCTCCTCGTCGACGCGGAAGCGGATCTCCGTGCCGTTCTTCTCCGTGAGGCCCGACTCCCAGCGGTCGCTCTGCTCGAGTCCCTTCTCGAAGTAGACCGTGTGGGCCTCGCCGTCGCGCACCGAGCGGGCCGAGAAACTGCTCGAAAGGTAGTTCACGGCCTTGACGCCCACGCCGTTCAGACCCACCGTCTTCTTGAAGGCCGCGTTGTCCTCATCATCGTCGTACTTGCCGCCCGTGTTCATCACGCTCACCGCCGCCGAGAGCGAGTTGAGCGGAATGCCGCGCCCGAAGTCGCGCACGGTCACCTCGCCGTCCGAGACCGTGATGTCGATCTGGTGGCCGAAGCCGTTCATGTATTCGTCGATCGAGTTGTCGACCACCTCCTTGATGAGGACATAGATGCCGTCGTCGGGCTGCGTGCCGTCGCCCAGTTTGCCGATGTACATGCCGGGGCGCAGCCGCACGTGCTCACGCGGCGTGAGCGTGCGGATGGCGTCGTCGCCATAGTTGTCCGTCGGTTTCGTATTGAGTAAGTCTGCCATGTTTCACTTTATGTTTCGGGCCCGCACCTTCGTGCGCCCCGCCGGAGCGGAAGCCCCTCTGCGGGCGGCTGCTCCGCCCCGTTTTCATCCGGTCATCCGACCCGTTTTTCATTCGGCCACCCGGTCGCACGCAGCCCGCGCGCACCGCAGCAAGCGGCAACCTCCGGGCGTTGTCTGCACTTCGCCGCAGCCGCACGTATCCGGTCAGCCCTGCGCGCGTCCGGTTCACCCTGCGCATTCCAGTCAGCCCTGCACCTCCGGCCAGTTCCGTGCTTCAGTCAGCCCCGCACCTTCAGCCGGCCCCGTGCGAATGTCATGCCTTTTGCCCCTCCTGCCGGATTTCGGCCAGTGCGGCGGCCATGCGGTCGTGCACGCGCTCCATCAGCTCGTGCACCTCTGTCGAGGCGATCTCCTCGCGGCTCACCGGCGGCAGCACGCGGATCGTGATGCGGTTGCCCCAGTTGAAGAGCAGGTTGCGGCGGATGAGCGTCCGCGTGCCGTCGAGCACCACGGGCAGGATCTCGACCCCCGCTTCGCGCGCCAGCGTGAAGGCCCCGGCCTTGAAGCGGTGAATCTCCCCGTCCTTCGAGCGTGTGCCCTCAGGGAAGATCGCCACCGATGCCCCGCGCGAAATCCACAGCTTGCCCTCGCGCAGCAGCTGCTCCATCGCCTCGGCGGCGCGTCCGCGGTCGATGCAGATGTCGCCGTGCAGCAAGAGGTACTGTCCGAAGAAGGGCACCTTGAAGACCTCGCGCTTCGAGACCCAGCGGAAGTTGAGCGGTATGTAGTAGAGCGTCGGGATGTCGATCACCGTGTTGTGGTTCACGACGATGACATAGCGTTTCTTGCGGTCGATCAGCTCGCGTCCGATGACCCGCTGCCGCCAGCGCAGGGGGATGAAGAAGAAGATGCGCACGAGGATGCGCGAGAGTTCATGCACCACGCGCCGCCCCTTGTCGAAGGGGTAGCAGAGGACGAGCGCCACGGCCGACAGGACCATGAACAGCGTGCACAGGAGCACGAGAAACAGGTAGTAGATGCCGCTTATCATATCGTTCGGGGGCTGTTGGGGGCCGATTATCCGGTCCGGTTCAATCTGCAAAATTAGAAAAAATCCGCGGATTTTCCACGTCGCGGCGGGCGAGTTTTCAACATTTTTCGTCGGCGGGTTTTCCCGAAAAACAGCCCGCGCATCCACGGGCGGTCCGCACACCGGATCGCCGCCGCGACCCGCTCCCGCCACGCACCATATCCACTGCCCGCCCTCCGGCCAGTTCCACCCTCCGCCCGCTCCCTTACCTCCCCCGCCGCCATACATCAGGCCGTCCCGTCTGCTTTCGTCACGCCCCGCAGTCTCATTCCGCACAAGCATCCCAGATTTCCCATAATAATATGTGCAGAAAAATTTTTGTGAAAATTAAGTACTATGTATTGCAAAGTAGAAATATTTTTACATATCTTTGCGGTGTCAACTAAAGTGCAACGCAGACAACGACAAAAAAAACGAGATAACATGAAACAACTGATCCTTCTGATTACGGTTTTGGGCATGACGGCGACCAGCGCGCTGGCAGCCCGCATGTGTCCGGCCACGGGGCGCGTGGTCGACGAGCAGGGCGCAGCCGTGGAGTACGCGACGGTCGTGCTGCTCAAGGGTACGGAGCAGGTGGCGGGCATGGCCACCGACGGCGAGGGCCGCTTCCGGCTCGAGGTGCCGACGGGCGACTACACCCTCTCGATCCAATACCTGGGTTACGACCCGCTGAAGCAAATGGTGCACGTCGAGCAGGAGAACGACCTCGGGGACTTCGTCATGCACTACTCGTCGACCGAGATCGAAGGGGTGGTCGTCAAGGCGCAGCTCGTGCGGCGCGAGGCCGACCGCTTCGTCGTCGACGTGGCCAACGCCCCGGCGGCCGCGGGACGCGACGGGGTCGAGCTGCTGGAGCGCGCCCCGGGCGTCTGGGTCGACAGCGACAAGATTTCGGTCAACGGCAGGACGGGCACGAAGGTCTACGTCAACGACCGCGAGCTGAAGCTCGAACCCGAGCAGCTGCTCACCTACATCCGCTCGCTGCGGGCCGAGGAGATTCAGAAGATCGAGGTGATCCCGACGACGGGCGCCGACTACGACGCCGACACGGCGGGCGGCGTGATCCGCATCACGCTCAAGAAGCGGCGCGAAAACGGCCTCAACGGCTCCCTCTCGCTCAACGGAAGCGCGAGCGCCATGGGGCGCAACCTCACGCCGGGCGGCAACATCAACATCCACTCGGGCCGCTTCGACCTCTACGCCTCGGGCTGGGGCTCCTTCGCGGACAATCGTTCGGTAAGCGACGAGACGACGCGCTACACGTCGGGCGACGCCGCCCTCACCTCGCACTCCGACCTGAAGAGCCGCGTCAACAACGGCGGCGGCACGCTCGGCGCCCTCTACGAGATCGCGCCGCACCACAGCATCGGAGCCGAATTCGAGTACTGGCACAGCGACAGCGACGATCCGACCGACACGCAGAGCGACTTCACGCAGGGCGACCGGCTGACCCGCACGCAAACACGCTTCGGAGCAGGCGATTACAGCGATAACCTCTCGGCGACGTTCAACTACGTCTGGAAGGTCGACACGCTGGGATCGACGCTCAAGCTGCTGGCCGACTACACCTCGCGGAGCAACGCTTCGGGCAACGACAACTTCAGCCGCATCACCTCGCCCGCCGCGACGCGCGACTCGACCTACCGCGACCGCACGTCGAGCCACTACACGATTGCCTCGGCGACGCTGGCCCTCGACAAGAAGTTCTCGCCGCGCTGGACGCTGAAGGCCGGAGCGAAGTTCACCCGCAACGACATGGACAACGACGCGCTCTACGAATACCTGCACGGTGCGGACTGGGTGCGCAACGACCGCCAGAGCTTCTCGATCGACTACACGGAGAACATCGCCGCGGCCTACGGCATCGTCGCGGCCAATCTCGGGCGCTGGAGCCTCGTGGCGGGGCTGCGCGGCGAGTACACCCACACGACGGGCAAGCAGGTCGGGCAGGACTACTTCTCGCTCTTCCCCAACGCCAACATCTCCTACTCGCTCTCGAAGGACGGCGCCTACTCGCTCATCGCGCAGTACGCCCGCACCATCTCGCGCCCCAGCTTCTGGAGCCTCTCTCCGCAGCGGAGCCAGATTTCGGACTACACCTACCGGACGGGCAATCCCGCGCTCAAGCCCTCCTACACGCACGACGCGAGCCTGACCTTCGTGCTGAAGCACAAATACACACTCACGGCCGGCCTGACCGTCGTGACGGACGAGATCCAGCAGACGATCCTGCCCGACGCCGACGATCCCGACCTGCTCTGCGTCGCGTGGGTCAACTACGACGCCATGACGAGCTACTACCTCACGGCCAGCCTTCCCTTCCAGCTCACCCGGTGGTGGCAGCTGAACGTCAACGCCATGGCCATGCGGCATGCGCAGCGCGTCACGGCCGATGATCCGGTCAGCCGCCAGAACCTCTACAGCCTCTACGCCTCGACGACCTTCACGCTCCCGGCCAACTTCTACATCGACCTCTCCTACCGCTACCAGAGCCGTGTCGAGCTGGGCAACTGCTGGGTCGAGCCGCAGCAGATGCTGCACGCGGGGATCAAAAAACGCTTCGGCGAGCGCTTCACCCTCTCGTTCAACGTCCGCAACCTCACCGAGGAGCGGCAGCACGTCGGGGCCCGCGGCGAAGGGTTCGTGCGCCGCGTCGACATGCTACAGTTCTGGAACAGCAGACAATACCGCATCGGGCTCACGTGGAACTTCAAGTCGGGCAAGGCCTTCCGCAAGAAGAGCGTCGAAGCCGGATCGGCCGAAGACCGCAGCCGGCTGTAATCCGGAAAGCAAGCTGCTGAAAATCAAACGGGCCACAGGAATTATCTCCTGCGGCCCGTGACGTATGGCGACCGACGGATTTTTCAGCTCCGGCGGTGCCGGCGCGGCAGCGGCAGGCTGCGGGCCCAGCGCACGGCCCAGTACGGCAGGCGCGGATGGGCCATCCAGCGTGCAAGGTGCGTGACCGGCGTCGGGAAATGGAGCGACTGCCCCGCGATGATGAGCGTCACGGCGACGAGGATCAGCACCACGCCCAGCATGATGCGCGGCGTGAGCTGCTCGCCGAAGACCGTGACGCCGAAGATCAGCGCCGTGACGGGCTCCAGCGCCCCGAGGATCGCCGTGGGGGTCGAGCCGATGCGGCGAATCGCCCCGGCCATCGCCACCAGGGAGATGACCGTCGGGAAGAGCGCCAGCGACAGGGCGTTGATCCACAGCAGGGGTTCGGGAACGGGTTGCAGCTCCGTGCAGCCGCGCAGCCGCACGACATAGATCAGCGAACCGAAGAGCAGGCAGTAGAAGGTGAGCTTCTCGGTGGACATCGTGCGCAGCGACGAGCGGTTGACCCCCACGATGTAGACGGCATACGAGAGGGCCGAGAAGAAGACCAGCACCACGCCCGTCAGATTGAGCGTCGCGCCGTCACCGCCCTTGTATAGGAGCGAGATACCCGCGCAGGCCAGCGCGATGGAGAGGACGCTGGCGGCCGTCAGCCGTTCGTGGAAGCCCACGGCCATGATGACGGCGACCATCACCGGATAGACGAACAGGATCGTCGAGGCGACGCCCGCATCCATGAAGTGGTAGCTCTCGAAGAGCAGCAGCGACGAGGCCGACATGAGCAGCCCCATCACCACGAGCGGCACGACGTCGCGCCGGTGCAGGGCGAACGATCGCCGCCGCACGAGCATCAGCGCCCCGAGCAGCGCAACGGCCAGCACGTAACGGTAGAACAGCACGGAATCCGCCCCCATGCCCGCCGCATACATCGGCAGGGCGAAGAGCGGATTGAGTCCGTAGCTGGCGGCGGCGACGGCACCCAGCACGTAGCCGCGCACTCTTTCGGAGGCCACCGCGCGCTAAAACTAAAACTCGACCTGCGGGGCCGTCTCCGTCCCCTCGGCCGCCTCGAAATAGGGTTTCTGGTCGAAGCCGAAGAGGGCGGCCACGAGATTCGACGGGAAGCGCCGCACGGCGACGTTGTACTTGCGGGCCGCGTCGTTGAAGTCTTTGCGGGCCACGGCGATGCGGTTCTCCGTCCCCTCGAGCTGCGACTGCAGCTCGATGAAGTTCTGGTTGGCCTTCAGGTCGGGATAGCTCTCCGCCACGGCGATCAGGCGGCCCAGTGCCGAGCGCACATCAGCCTGCGCCTGCTGGAACTGTGCCAGCCGCTCGGGGGTCAGCTCCCCGGCCGAGAGGTTGATCGACGTGGCCTTGGCCCGCGCCTCGATCACCTCACCGAGCGTCTGCGACTCGTGCGCCGCATAGCCCTTGACCGTATTGACCAGGTTGGGAATCAGGTCCGAACGACGCTGGTACTGCGTCTCGACATTCGACCAGGCGGCATTCACGCCCTCCTCCTTGTTGACAAACCCGTTGTAGGTGACGTAGAAAAAGATCGCCACGACGGCCACAACGCCGATCCAAATCCATTTTTTCATAACTTGTCCGTTTGATTGTTTACCAGTTAGTTTGCTTGTCGTATTCCATCCGCGCGGGGCGCACCGCGCCGCTTACCACTTCGAGCCGGCACCGCCGCCCCCGAACGAGCCGCCGCCGAAGCCGCCGCCTCCGAATGAACCGCCGCCAAAGCCACCGCCACCGAAGCCGCCGATGATCGGGCCGCCGCCACCGCCGCCAAAATGATCGTCGCGCAGGCTACGGACGCGTCGCCGCACCACCTCGCCGCAATGCTTACATATATAGGTATACTCGACAACCCGGCTGTTGAAGGTGAGGCTCACGACCTGCTGCGAGCGTAGCTCGAGCGTCAAGCGGCGACAGCGCGGGCAGCGCCGACGTGCATAGTAGCTCCATACGGAGACCAGCACCGGGATGCCGACGACACCCGCGACGATCAGCAGGATGAACCATCCGGGCAGTTCGTCATCCGCCCCCTCGGGAAGCCCGAGGTCGACGTCGCTGCCCTCGAGCAGCTGCGCGACGGCCTGCAGTCCGGCCGTCATGCCGGCGTCGTAGTTCTCCTCGCGGAAGTACGGCAGCATGTATTTCATCTGGATGCGCTTGCAGAGGGCATCGGTCAGCACGCCCTCGAGGCCGCCGCCCGTGACGAAGCGGATTTCATGCAGGTCGCGCACGAGCAGTACGCCCAGTCCGTTGTCCGTACCGGCGCGCCCCACGCCCCAGCGGCGGAAGAGGTCGATGGCAAACGAGAAGGTGTCACCCCCGGCAATGTCGTCGACGGCCACGACGGCGACCTCGGCAAGACCCCGTGCCCGCAGCGCGCCGCACAGCGAATCGAGCCGCGCGACCGTCCGCTCGGAGAGGATTCCGTCGGGATTGGAGACGTAGCGCCGGGCATCCAGGCGCTGGACGTTGGGAACCTCCTCCACGCGGTAGGTGGCGGCTCCGGCGGTCAGCGTACCGGCCAACAGCAGGCAGCAGCAGAAAAAAAGGCGTTTCATGACTCGGCAAAGATACGCAAAATTGCGTCGTTTCCTCCATCCGGCAGCACGCGGGCGGATTTTTTCCGCCCGGCCGGGAAACGGCGGGACGCTTACCACCGGCGGGTCAGAATCCGGTAGCTCCACGGCGCCATCTCCTCCTCGACATGCTCCGCAAGGCGGTACGTTTCGCCCGTCATGGCATCGGCATACTCCCCGGCATAGATGCCGGTGCGGTAGTCGGCGTGGATGGCGTAGGGCGAGAGGTTCATCACCGCGATGACGCGGCTGCCCGGCACTTCGCGCACCATCGTCAGCAGGCAATCCTCGGCGTTGTTGCGGATTTCGATCATCCCGCCGCCCCGCTCGCCCGCGGCAAGGGCCGGATGGTCGTGGTGCAGGGCTGTCAGCCGCCGGTAGAACTCCGTAAAGGCATTGGCCTCGTAGTGCGGGATGGGATCGCGGTCGAAAAAGGCGAACGCATGGTCGTAGCCGATCTCCTGTCCGGTATAGATCAGCGGCAGGCCGCGCGGTACGACGAAGGTGAAGGCGGCCATGATCTCGCGGGCGGCCCCCAGGCGCGTGAACTCCGTGCCGTTCCACGAATTCTCATCGTGGTTCGACGTGAAGGCCAGCCGCATGGCCGACTGCGGATAACTCTCTCGATCGGAGTAAAGGTAGTCGCGCAAGGCCGTCAGGCGGACCCGCTGCTGCGCCACGTCGTTGAGCAGGTGGTGCATCTGCCAGGCATAGCAGGCATCGAAGGCATGGTGGTCGAACAGGTAGCGCTCCTCGGCCTCGGCCAGCATGAAGAGGTCGGGCTTCACCGCCCGCAGGCGGGCGATCGTCTCGTACCAGAACTCCGCCGGCACGAGCATCGCCATGTCGCAGCGGAAGCCGTCCACGGTGTGCTGTGTCACCCAGAACTCCATGGCGTCGGCCTGGGCCCGCCACACGTCACGGTTGGCATAGTTGAGCTTCGCCGTATCGGTCCAGTCCCACGGCACGGCCGGGGCCTCGGCATCGTCGCGTTCGTACCAGTCGGCGGGACGCTCCGCAATCCAGCGGGCGTCGCGCGCCGTATGGTTGGCCACCCAGTCGAGCAGCACCTTCATGCCCAGGCGGTGCGCCTCCGCGACGAAGGCATCGAAGTCGGCCATGTCGCCCATCTCGGGATTCACGGCACAATAGTCGCTGATCGAGTAGTAGGAGCCCAGCGAGCCCTTGCGGTTGGTGCGCCCGATCGGGTAGACCGGCATGAGCCACACGGCATCGATCCCCAGATCGCGCAGGAACGCCAGACGCGCCGCAGCGGCCCGCAGCGTCCCCTCCGCCGTCAGCTGGCGCACGTTCATCTCGTACAGCACGGCCCCGTAGCTCCATTCGGGATGCAGTTGCTTCTCCATTTTTTTCGATTTTCGATTTCCGGGAGGTCAAAGATACGATTTTTTCACAAAAAAAGTGCCTCCGAAACCCCTCGCAACTACACATTCGTGAAGCCTCCCTACAAATAAGGACCGGAGAGGTTTTTTTTCGGGGATTTTTTACTAACTTTGCCCACGATATTACAAACGCCTTTTTCTCACATGAATCAACTTCGACTATCAGCGGTTGCGCTCATCGTCCTGCTGCTCACCTCGTGTGCAGCCCAGAAACGTGTCTGGTACCTCCAGGATGCGCGCCCCTACACACCCGAACAGATCGCCGAGCAGGGCCAGATCCGCATCAAGCCCTTCGACCGGCTGACCGTCGTGGTCAACAGCAAGGATCCCGAACTCGCCGTACCGTTCAACTCCGCCACCTCGTACAACTCGCTCACGGGTGGGCAGGTGGCTTCCGCATCGACCTCCCAGTCGCTGCAGGTCCGCACTGTGGACGAGGCGGGCTTTCTCGAAATGCCCATCATCGGGAAGGTGCAGTGCAACGGTCTCACGCGCCACGAGCTGGCCGAAGCCATTGCCGGCAAGATCCGGGAGGGCGGATACATCAACGACCCCACGGTCAACGTGCAGTTCGACGACATGAAGATCTCGGTCATCGGCGAAGTGGCCCGTCCGGGACAATATAATGTCACGCGCGACAAGATATCGATCTTCGACGCCCTTGCCATGGCCGGCGACATGACCGTCTTCGGTATCCGCACCGAGGTAGCCGTGCAGCGCGAGGTAAACGGGGTCCGTTCGATCGAATACCTCGACCTCACGTCGAAGGATATCTTCAACTCCCCGGCCTTCTACATTCAGCAGAACGACGTGATCTACGTGAAACCCAACAAATACAAGGCGCAGACGGGTGAGTTCAACCAGAACCGGAGCTTCTACCTCTCGCTCGTAAGTACGGCCATCTCCGTCGCCACGCTCATCGTAACCCTCACAAGATAACAAACAGTCATGATGGAAAATCATACACCCCAGCAGCCGGTACAGGCACAGGAGTCCGACACCTCGGCGGCCAATATCTCCCTGCACGACATCATCCGCATGGTGATCGACAACTGGTACTGGTTCGCACTTTCGGTCGTGCTCTGCCTCTGCATCGCCTACTACTACCTGGCCAGCACACCCAAAGTGTACAGCCGCACGGCCACGATCCTCGTAAAGGACAGCCGTAAGGGCGGAGACGTGGAGTTGCAGGCCTTCAGCGACCTGGCCGGATTCCAGTCGCGCCGCAATGTCGACAACGAGGTCTACATTCTCCAGTCGCGCCGGCTGATGGAGGAGGTGGTCAAGCGCCTCAACCTGACCATGAACTACACGGTTCAGGAGCGGTTGCGGACACGCGCGCTCTACACGCAGAGCCCCATCGAGGTAAAGTTCGTCGACAACAACGACAAGCTCTCCTGCTCGATGGAGATCACCCCGCTCGAAGGCGACAAAATCCGACTGACCCGCTTCGATGACGAATTCATCTCCAAACAGGAGAGCAAACGTGTGCTGACCGCCCAATACGGCGATACGATCGCTACTCCCGTAGGACGTATCGTGGTAAACAAGACGCTCTACATGGACGAAGAAAAGTACCTCGACGAGCCGATCCATGTAGGGAAAAGTTCGCTTGCCGCAACAACGAGCAACTACCGGACTGCTGTAAAGTGCAACGTTGCAAGTAAGGATGCTTCAATCGTGACCATCTCGATGAACAACACGGTTCCAAAACGGGCCGAGGATGTGATCAACACGCTGATCGCCGCATACGAGGACGATGCCATCGGGGACAAGCGTCAGATTTCGATTCGCACCGCAGAGTTCATCCAGGCCCGACTGGACGTGATCGGCAAAGAGCTGGGCGACGTGGATCGCAGCATCGAGGATATCAAGAAGGACAACCAGATGATCGACATCTCTTCGGAGGCGGCCCGCACCGTCACGGAGAGCTCCCGCTACAAGAGTGAAGGGCTGTCCTTGGACAACCAGATCAACGTGGCCGAATTTATCCGCACCTATCTTACCGATACGGCCAATGCCGGCATGCTGATCCCAGTACTGGCATCCATCGACAATGCGGCAGTATCTACGCAGATCGACAAATACAACAATGTGGTCCTGCGCCGCGACAAACTGGCTGAGAACAGCACCGAAAACAGCCCCGTCATGCAGGAGCTGAACAACGTGCTCTCGTCCCTGCGCCACTCGATCCTCGCATCGCTCGATTCGCACATCTCGGCACTCGAAATCCAGCGCAAGGCCCTGCGCGAAGAGGAGGAGCAGGCAAACCGCCGCATCTCGACCATGCCGTCGCAGGAGAAGGTCATCCTCGGCATCACGCGCCAGCAGAAGATCAAGGAGGAGCTCTTCCTCTACCTGCTCAACAAGCAGGAGGAGACGCAGCTCAACTACGCCATCGCCGAGTCGAACTCCCGGACTATTGACCTGGCATACGGCAGTTCCAATCCGGTAGCCCCCCGTTCGATGATTATCCTGGCCGTCGCCCTGATCGCCGGTCTGGCCATTCCGTTCGGACTGCTCTTCCTCATCGGCATGCTCGACACCACCATCCGCGGCCGCAAGGATATCGAGGACAACCTCAGCGTACCCTTCCTCGGTGACATACCCAACTACGACGGCGAGACCAAGACGGGTATCGTCGTCCGTGAAACGGGACGCGACCCGCTGTCGGAGGCTTTCCGCATCCTGCGTTCGAACATGACCTTCATGAACGTCTCCTCAGGCAAGACGGTCCAGAGCGTGCACTTCACCTCTTCGGACCCCCACGCCGGCAAGACATTCGTCGCCATGAACCTCGCCATGACCCTGGCCATGGCCGGGAAACGCGTCATTCTGGTCGACCTCGACCTGCGGCGCCACGCCCTCTCCTCGCAACTCGGGCAGAGCAACAACAGGCGCGGCATCACGGGTTACCTCGCCGGCACGATCACCGATATCAACGAACTGATCTACAACCCGGGCATCCACAAGAACCTCGACGTGATTCTGGCCGGCATTCAGCCGCCCAACCCCACCGAGATGCTCCTCTCGGAGAAGCTGGACCAGCTCATCGCCGAGCTGCGCACGCGCTACGACTACATCTTCCTCGACAGTACGCCGGCCATGTCGGTCGCCGATGCCGTCATCACGGACCGCCTGTCGGACCTCTGCCTCTACATCGTGCGTGAGGGTGTACTCGACCGTCGCCAGCTGCCTGACATCGAGCGGCTCTACCGGGAGAAGAAGCTCCACAACATGAGCATCGTGCTGAACGGCACCCGCACACACCGCCACGGCTATGGATATGGTTATGGCTACGGCTACGGCTACGGATATGGATACGGCTACGACGACAAGAAGGACGACAGCTACCGCAAGCGGATCATGCTCTTCCTGCGCAGACTGGCCCGCAAGATCAGACGATAACCGGCCATGGCTATCCGCAACGCCACCATCGCACTCGACTTCGACGGAACGGTCGTCACGCACGAATACCCCCACATCGGGGAGGACGCCGGAGCCGTACCGGTCCTCAAGGAGCTTGTCGCGAACGGGTACCGGCTCATCCTCCATACGATGCGCCACGGCGCACTGCTGGAGCAGGCGGTCGACTGGTTCCGCAGCCGCGGCATTCCGCTCTATGCGATCAACGAGAACCCCTCGCAACGCAAATGGACCGCTTCGCCGAAGGTCTATGCCGATCTCTACATCGACGACAGCAGCCTCGGCATTCCGCTGCGCTTCGTCGACGGATGCAGCCGGCCGGTCGTAGACTGGACACGGGTCAGAGAGATGCTTGTCGATCAGGGCTTTCTGGACTGACCGAAAAAAATTCCGATACAGTCAAAAGGCGGGACACGCAATGTGCCCCGCCTTTTCCGTACTTGCAAGGAAAGAATGCCAGCCAGCACAGCCACAGCGAGCGCGCCCACCCGGCCGCACAACTGCCCGACAGGGCCTCTCCCCGACAGACCGTTCTCACGACAGAAGGTCAGCCCGCAGAGAACTCGCCCGATTATCCGTTAGATCGCGGGGCTTCCCCCTCCATCAGTCAGCCCGCAGAGAGCCCGCCCGACAGGGACCACTACCCCGCTCCCTCAGACAAGCACGGGTCGGACAGGGCCGAGCTGGGCAGGGCCAGGCTGGGCTAAACTGGACTGGGACGGGACGGGACCGGCGGGGCGGGAATGGGCTGGACAGGACGGACGGGACGGAGCCGGACCGGACCGGGCTGGGCTGGACCGGACTGGACCGGGACGGGACGGGAATAGAATAGAATAGAATAGAATAGAATGGACCGGAATAGACCGGAATAGACCGGAATAGACTGGAATGGACACAATAAAACAAAACCGGGCAGGACCGGCCCGCAACCAATCCAACCCGAACACGGCAAAACTGACCCCGGCCGTACAGATCCGGTTGCCGACCGCAACCACCCGGAAGGCTCGAACAAAAAAATCCGGGCCGCATGTCCATCGACATACGGCCCGGCAAGGATCAAGGCTCCGTCCGATCCGATCTGCGCAGAGGTCCTGCACCGGTCGGACCGGCAGCCCGGATGACTATTTCCAGAGGTCGCGCGGATACTTGCCCTCGGCAATCATCTTCTCGATGGCCGCCATCAGGGCCGGTTTGTCCTCCTTGTAGGTGACGCCGTGCCACTGCGCCGTCGAGCGCAGCACACGCAGTTCGGCCGTTCCGTCACCGATGAGCTTGTTGACCATCGTCGGGATGTAGAACTCGCTCTTCAGATTCTCGCGGTTCTGTGCGTACCACGTGCCGAAATACTCCTTTGAATAGGTGAAGTAGTCGGGCGTGAAACCGAAGAGATTCATCGAGACGGGTGTATCCTCGGCCAGTTCCTCGTCGGCGCCGCCGTCGTGGAAGACGATCCGGCCGTCGGCCATGCGCTCGATCTGCGTCCGCTCGACCATCGAAGCGAGGTTTCCCTTCGCGTCGACCGTGCAGACGCCGCGCGAGACGGTGCCGTTCTCCGAGAGGGTCCGGTTCAGGTCGTAGGCCACCATGCAGTAGCGGTTCCGGCTGCCGTCGAGCTGCGAGAGATAGTCGCCGATCACCCGGTAGGCCTCGGCTCCGTAGAAATCGTCGGCATTGATGACGGCGAACGGCTCGTGAATCGCCCCGGCCGCCATCATCACGGCGTGGTTCGTACCCCAGGGCTTCACGCGGCCTTCAGGCACGGAGAGCCCTTCGGGCAGGTTTTCAAGCTCCTGATAGACCACCTCCACGGCGATCCGGCCGCCGAAACGATCGGCCGAGAAGACCTCCAGGAACTCCTTGGCGAAGGAGTGGCGGATGACGAAGACCACCTTGCCGAAACCGGCGCGGATGGCGTCATAGATCGAATAGTCGATGATCGCCTCGTTGTTGGGGCCGACACCGTCCATCTGCTTGAGAGATCCGTAGCGGGAACCCATACCCGCTGCGAGAACCAATAATGTGGGTTTTACCATATTTTATTGTTTTTTGACGTTGTGTCTAAACAGATACAAAGTTAGCAATTTCCGATTCCACCTGCAAGCCTTTTCATCAATTTCGGCCGTCGGAACACAAAAAAGTTCCGCCGGGCGAACCGCCAAATAAATTTGGCATTCCGCGTGGCTTATGTTATCTTTGTAGCTGCTAAATTCCGCCCGGGTCGGACACTCCGACCAGCGAAGCGGTCGGCACCGCTTCCTGCACGCCGGCTCCGCTTCCGGGCGATCCTACACGATTCGACGCATGGCTTTGTTCAAGAAAATACGCTCCTGGTGGCTCGGGCTGTTCCGCAAGCGGCGCTTCAACATGCTCAACGCCACGGACAACTCCGAGGAGTGGCACATCCACCTCTCGCCCGCGAGCATCTTCGCCGCACTGGTGGCCTTCCTGCTGCTGCTCTTCATCCTGATTCTCTCGCTGGTGGCCTACACGCCCGTACTGGAGTTCCTGCCCGGCTACCGCACCGAGGCCGACCGTTCGCGCGAGAGCCTCGTGCAGAACATCATCCGCCTCGACTCGATGGAGCGCATGCTCAACGACATGATGACCTACAACGAGAACATCTCGCTGATTCTGGACGGCAAGACCCCCGTGGCGCGGTCGCTTCCCGCCTCGGACAGCACGCGCGCGAGCAAGCTGCTCGTCATGCCGTCGCACGAGGATTCGCTCCTGCGCGCCGAGATGGAGGGCAACGGCCCCTACTCGCTTGCCGGGGACGGCACCGCCTCGCGCCGGCAGGTCCGCGAGGCCATCCAGCTGGCACCGCCTGTCGACGGCATCATCACCGACCGCTTCGACATCGCGGCGGGCCGCCTCGGCGTGAAGATCGCCGCCACGGCCGGCGACCGCGTGACGGCCATCGACAACGGCACGGTGGTCATGAGCCTCTGGAGCCCCGAAACAGGGTATGTCGTCTGCGTGCAGCACGCCGGCAACCTGATCTCGGTCTACCGCCACCTCTCGCAGTCGCTCGTCAGCACGGGCCAGACCCTGCGTGCCGGCGATCAGATCGGCTACAACGCCGAAGCGGTGGACGGGGAGGTGCCGCGCTTTGAATTTGAACTCTGGAGCAACGGCAAGCCCGTGGACCCGGAATCATACATCGTCTTCTGACTACAACCCATGAAACAACGACTTGCCATCCTGGGGTCGACCGGTTCGATCGGCGTACAGACGCTCGACATCGTGCGTGAGAACCCCGACCGTTTCGAGGTCCGCACGCTGACGGCCCACCGCAACTGGCAGCAACTGGCCGCGCAGGCCCGGGAGTTCGACGCCGACACCGCGGTCATCGCCGACAGGGAGTGCTACGCGGCCCTGCGCGACGCGCTGGCCGACACCGACACGAAGGTCTATGCGGGCGACGAGGCCGTGGCGCAGGTTGCCGCCGCGGGCAACGTCGACGTCGTGGTGAACGCCCTGGTCGGCTATGCCGGTCTGGCCCCCACGGTCGCGGCGCTCGAGGCGGGCAAGAAACTGGCGCTGGCCAACAAGGAGTCGCTCGTCGTGGGCGGCTCGTATGTCATGCCCCTTGCCCGCCGCCACAAGGCCCCCATCCTGCCGATCGACTCCGAGCACTCGGCCATCTTCCAGTGCCTCGCGGGCGAACGGGCCCCGATCCGGCGGCTGATCATCACCTGCAGCGGCGGCGCCTTCCGCGACCTGCGGCGCGAAGAGCTCGCCTCGGTCACCGTGGAGCAGGCGCTGCACCATCCCCAGTGGAACATGGGCGCGAAGATCACGATCGACTCCTCGACGCTTGTCAACAAGGGCTTCGAGGTCATCGAGGCCCACTGGCTCTTCGGCACGCCCGCGGAGAAGATCGCGGTCGTGATGCACCCGCAGTCGATCGTCCACTCGATGGTCGAATTCGAGGACGGCGCCATCAAGGCGCAGCTCGGCACGCCCGACATGCACATGCCGATCAGCCTGGCGCTGATGTACCCCGACCGGGCCTGCCGTCCGGGCGAGCGCTTCAGCTTCCTCGAGCATCCGCAGCTGACCTTCGCCGAGGTCGACCGCGTGAAATACCCCGCCCTCGACATCGCCTACGACTGTCTGCGGCGCGGCGGCACGGCGGCCTGCACGATGAACGGCGCGAACGAGGCGGCCGTCGCGGCCTTCCTCTCCCGCCGCTGCGCATGGCTCGACATCGTGCGTGCGATCGAATACGCCCTGACGCGCGCGACGTTCGTCTCTTCGCCCGACCTTGCGGCCTTCGCCGCCTCGGACGCCGAGGCCCGGGCGCTGGCCGCGGAATACCTCAACAAGTAAACACCTTCCCATGGAACTTATCATCAAGATTCTTCAATTCTTCCTCTGCTTCACGATCCTCGTGGGTATCCACGAGTTGGGACACTTCATCATGGCGCGCGTCTTCCGCATCCGCGTCGAGAAGTTCTACATCTTCTTCGACCCGTGGTTCTCGCTCTTCAAGTTCCGCCGCGGGAACACCGAATACGGACTGGGCTGGCTGCCGCTGGGCGGCTACGTCAAGATCGCGGGCATGATCGACGAGTCGATGGACAAGGAGTACCAGCAGCGCGAGGTGCAGCCCTGGGAGTTCCGGGCCAAGCCCGCCTGGCAGCGCTTTCTGGTGATGATCGCCGGCGTGGTGATGAACGTCCTGCTGGCCATCACGATCTACATCGGCATCTGCTACACGTGGGGCGAGACCTACTTTCCGAACGACGAGGCCCGCTGGGGCTACAACTTCAACGAGGCGGGCCACCGGATGGGATTCCGCGACGGCGACCGCTTCGTCTCGATCGACGGCGAGAAGGTCGACGACATCTCCATGCTGCTCAACCAGCTGCTCATCACGGAGAGCGACCGCGAGGTGGTCGTGCTGCGCGACGGGAAGCAGGTGACGCTCCACCTGACCCTCGATGAGCTGATCGACATGCGCCGCGAAAAGGGCTACGAAAACCTCTTCACGCTGCGCATGCCCTTCCTGATCGACAGCGTCGCGGCACCGACGGCCGCCGCCCTGCAGCGGGGTGACGAGATCGTCGCGATCGACGGCGTGCACGACGCCACCTACACGGAATACCGCCGCTACCTCCAGTCGAAGGCCGGAGACACGGTGTCGGTCACCGTCCTGCGCGGCGGCGAGCGCATCGCCGGGCTCGGCATTCCGATCTCGGCCGAGGGGACCCTCGGCGTCTTTGCCGACCCGCAGCCCTTCGAGCTGCGCACGCAGCACTACACCTTCTGGCAGGCCATTCCGGCCGGCATCCACAAGACCGGCAAGGTGATCGCCTCCTACTGGGAGCAGCTCAAGCTGATCGTGCAGCCCAAGACGAAGATGTACGAGGAGCTGGGCGGATTCATCGCCATCGGCAGCATCTTCCCCGGCAGCTGGGACTGGCAGGACTTCTGGCTCAAGACCGCCTTCCTGTCGATCATCCTCGCCGTGATGAACATCCTGCCCATCCCGGGGCTGGACGGCGGGCATGCGATCTTCACCTTCTGGGAGATGATCTCCGGGCGCAAGGTCAGCGACCGCGTGCTCGAGGCGGCGCAGTACGTGGGACTCATCATCATCCTCTTCCTGCTGCTCTACGCCAACGGAAACGACGTCTACCGCTTCTTCATCAAATAACGAAACGACACCATGACCGAGCTCGAAAAGATGATGCGCGGGGAGCTGTACGACTACAGCGACCCGGAAGCCCTGGAGCTGAACATCCGGGCACACGAACGCCTCGAACGGCTCAACTCGACCCCCTACCGCGACACGGCGGCTTACCGCGCCGCCCTGCGGGAGCTCATCCCGGGATTCCCCGAGACGAGTTACCTGATCGCCCCCTTCTTCTGCGACTTCGGGTTCCGCACGCAGGTGGGCGAAGGGGTCGTCATCAACTACAACTGCACGTTCCTCGACAGCGGGGGCATCACGATCGGCAACCACACGCTCATCGGCCCCAACTGCCAGCTCTACACGCCGCAGCACCCCATTGACTACGTCGAGCGCCGCCTTCCCGTCGAACGGGGACTGCGCATCGAGATCGGGGACGACTGCTGGCTGGGCGGCGGCGTGATCGTCTGCCCGGGCGTGCGCATCGGCAACCGCTGCATCATCGCGGCCGGAAGCGTCGTGACACGCGACATACCCGACGACTCGCTGGCGGCCGGGAATCCCGCCGTCGTCAAACGCAAACTGCAATAAAAACCGCAAAAAAGGAGAACGAGATGGAACAGACTACGGATCGCATCGCCGCCTGTGCCGCCGCGCTGCGCCGCCACCGTTTCGAGGTCGAGACGGTCGCCACGCCCGAAGAGGCCTTCGAGATCATGAAACGCACCATCGGCGAGGAGAAGCCGCAGCTCGTGTCGTTCGGCGACTCGATGACCATGCGCGCAACGGGCATCATCGAGTGGCTGCGCGGGCAGACCGGCATGACGCTGCTCGACGGATTCGACTCGTCGATGCCCCGCCCCAAGCGGCTCGAAATACGCCGGCAGGCCCTGCTGTCGGACCTCTTCGTCACGGGCATCAACGCCGTGACGACGGAGGGAACGCTCCACTGGCTCGACATGGTGGGCAACCGCATCGCTCCGGTGGCCTTCGGACCCCGCAAGGTGATCCTCGTGGCGGGCCGCAACAAGATCGTCGCCGACCGCACCGAGGCCGAGGAGCGCATCCGCCGCATCGCGGCCCCGCAGAACATCGCCCGCCACCCGGGCTTCCGCACGCCCTGCGCCAAGACGGGCGTCTGCATGGACTGCAACTCGGAGGACCGCATCTGCAACACCCGCATGGAGATGCTGCGCTGCCACCCCGCCGGGCGCGTGCTCGTCATACTGATCGACCAGGAGCTCGGATTATGAATGCCCGGATACGATACGGACTCGGCGCGCTGACGGCCGCCGCGCTGATGCTGCTGGCCGGAGGCTGCGACGATGCATCGGAGTACTACTACACGACCTCCTACCCCGTCGTGCGGATCGAGGTGTCGGTCACGGTCGAGGAGGAGACGCCCGAGCCGCAGCCCGAACCTGAACCTGAACCTGAACCCGAACCGCAGCCCGGTGAGGGAGAAGGCGAAGGGGGAACCGGCACCGACGACGGGACGGGAACAGGGACGGACACCGGAACCGTGACGGACGACGACACCGGGACAGGCTCCGGGACAGGCTCCGACGACGGCACCGGGACAGGCTCCGACGACGGGACGGTCGAGGAGCCGGAGAATCCCCTCGTGACACAGCTCCGCGAGGAGGTGCTGGCCGCCGCACCCGTACAGGCGGGCGGCGTCTACACGCTCGACTTCAAATATGCCGACAGCGGACGGCTCACGGTGCGCCCCGCCGCCGGTGCGGAGACCGTCTCGGGGGGCTTCATGAAGCAGCCCGGGGCGACGGCCATCAGCTTCTACTTCGGAGAGCAGGCCTACACGTGCACCGTCACGGCCTACACGAGCGAGGAGGGGCTGCGGCAGGCGCTGCTGACCGTCGATCTCACGGCCGAATACCAGGCGCGCTACCCCGACGCGAAGATCACGCAGGTGCTGCGCAAGGAGTATACCTCGCACCGGCAATAAACCGAACGACACGACGATGGCAAAGGTCAAGAAGGCATTTTTCTGCCGCAACTGCGGTTTCGAGGCCCCGAAGTGGCTGGGGCGGTGTCCCTCGTGCGGCGAGTGGAACACCTTTACCGAGGAGATCATCGCCCGCGAGAGCGGGTCGGTCGCCGCGACGGTCGCCGGGCCCCTGCCCGCGTCGCGGCCGCAGCGAGTGCGCGACATCCGCGAGAGCGAACACCGCCGCATCGACCTGGGCAACGCGGAGGTGAACCGCGTGCTGGGCGGCGGACTGGTGCCGGGGTCGCTCGTGCTGCTGGGCGGCGAGCCGGGCATCGGCAAGTCGACCCTCTCGCTGCAGATCGCCCTCACGGACAACGGCCTCAAGACGCTCTACGTCTCGGGCGAGGAGTCGGCCGAGCAGATCAAGATGCGCGCCGCACGCATCGGCATCGGCAACGACGAGTGCCTGATCTACCCCGAGACGCTGCTCGAAAACATCGTGGCGCAGATCACCGAGCAGCAACCCGACATCGTGGTCATCGACTCGATCCAGACGATCTACACCGAGCTGATCGACTCCTCGGCCGGCAGTGTCTCGCAGATCCGCGAGTGCGCCGCCACGCTGCTCAAATATGCCAAGTCGACCGGCACGTCGATCTTCCTCATCGGCCACATCACCAAGGACGGCACGATTGCCGGGCCGAAGATTCTGGAGCACATCGTCGACGTCGTGCTCCAGTTCGAGGGCGACAGCAACAACATCTACCGCATCCTGCGCGGCATCAAGAACCGCTTCGGCGCGACGTTCGAGATCGGCGTCTTCGAGATGCTCGACGCGGGGCTGCGCGCCGTGGACAACCCCTCGGAGATCCTGCTGACCCACTACGAGGAGCCGTTGAGCGGCATCGCCGTGGGTGCTGCGGCCGACGGCGTGCGCCCCTACCTGATCGAGGTGCAGGCGCTCGTGTGCGGCGCAGCCTACGGCACGCCCCAGCGCACGGCCACGGGATTCGACACGCGCCGCATGAACATGCTGCTGGCCGTGCTGGAGAAGCGCGTGGGGATGAAGATGTTCCAGAAGGATGTCTTCCTGAACTTCGCCGGAGGTTTCAAGGTCTCCGACCCGGGGCTCGACCTCGCGGTTGCCGCCGCCGTAATCTCCTCCTACTACGACCGGCCGGTCGGTGAGGGCATCTGCTGCGCGGGCGAGATCGGCCTCTCGGGCGAGGTGCGCCCCGCTCCGCGCACGGAGCAGCGCATCAGCGAGGCCGCCCGCCTCGGCTTCCGCCGCATCGTCGTTTCGGGCTACCTCGCCAAGGGGACGAAGCGCCCCAAGGGGATCGAGGTCGTCACGATCAACAGCATCGACCAGCTGCCGCGCGCCCTCTTCACGGAGTAGGCGCCGGCGAATCTGCTGCGGAGAGGGCGAGCAACAGGGAAAGCCCCGGACGGCAAGAAGGGTTCCGGACGGCAAAAGAAAAAACCGGACAAGGCCGGGTGACAAGACGAAAAAAAAACCGGACACAAGAATGAGACCGGCGGCATAAAGCCGGAAGACATACCGGGCGGCGGAGAGATACATTCTCTTCGCCGCCCGGTGCGTTACGGAGGGCACGGACGGACGGGAGAGTGCGGACAGGCGGGAGAGTGCGGACAGGCGGGAGAGTGCGGACAGGCGAGGGCAGACGGAAAGGTGCGGACGGAATTATATCCGGAACGGGCCGAACGATTGCAATCCGCGACATTTCTCGCCACAGCGGGGCGACCCACGGCACCCGGCCGCCATTTTCGGAACGGATCTTGCAACGGGATATCACGCTGCCGCAAGGGTGCGAGACACATCGCGCCGTCCCGGCAGCCGGAGGACTCCGACCGAAAAGGCCCCGAAACAACAAACCGGACCCGCGGGCGATTCACGGCATCCGGTTCGGAGACAAATCGGGCTGAAGAGACGGGGTCACGGCTCCAGACGCCAGGCGAGCTCCTCGTGGACGCAGTCTTCGGCAGGGAGCTTGCCCAGAGAACCGGCCTTGCGGTGCACCGCGAGCCGGTTCTCTTCGTTTTGGCTTCCGACGGCCACACACAGCGCCACGGCTCCCTGTGCCACCAGACGGGCCGCACGCGCGGCGAAGGAGGCCGAAGCAGCCTGCCCCGTCGCTCCGGCAATCCCGGCGGCAGGCGCCGCGGAGGTATCCGCCGCGGCGGCACTTCGGGCTGCGGCAACAAGCGCCTCCGCCTCGACGGCATCGCGGTGCACGGCCCCCAGCGCCGCATCGACCCACGCCAGCGACGCCTGCGGAGAGCGCGCCGCGGCCAGCAGCGCCGCATACTGCAACAGCGGCGAGGCTGCCATCCAGCTCTCAAAAATCGCGGGCAGCACGCCGACACGCGACAGCAGGGCAAAGGAGGCCTCCTCGGCCACCTCGGAGTTGACGATCCCCGCGGCCCAAAAATCCGCTTCGTCGGCCGTCACGCGCTCCGGCTGCGCAATGTACAGCGCCGCCAGGCGCAGTTCGCGCACGTCCTGCACATAGAGGTAGCGGGCAAAATCATGGTCGGGCGTCTCGGCCCGGGCAATCCGCCGCAGGGTCGGGAGACTCACCCCGTAGTTGAGTCCGTAGGGTTTGCCGCACAGGCACATGGCATCGGCCACGGCACCGTTGCGCTCGCGGCGCAGCTCGCCGAGCAGCGCCACCATGCGTGAAGTGAAATCCATCGTGCGGATCGGTTAGCGGGCAGCCGGCAGGAGCACATTGACCGTGCGGCCGAACTCGAAGACGGGCAGCACCGAGCGGGCATATTCGCGGCCGCCGCAGAGGACCGTGCAGGTGGCGGGATCGGCCACGCGGCACTGGAAGACGCGCTTCTCCTTGGCCGGAGCCTCGATCGCCGCAGCGACGGGAGCGCCCGAGGGTTCGATCTGCAACAGCACGATGTCACCCGAGAGGTCGGTGTCGGGCAGCAGTCCCGATGCCGCACTGAAGCGGCAGAGGATATACTGCTGCTTGTCGGCCTGTGGATAGACGACATAGCGGCGCGTCGAGGTCGAGACGACCCGCTTGCCGAGGAAGAGCTCCAGATAGGCCTGTTCGAGGCGGTCGATCTCGCGCAGGGCGGCATTCAGCCCTTCGCCGAAGACGTTTTCGCCGGCCTCGCCCGTGATGAGCTCCAGGCGGTGGCGGCGCAGCGAATAGATGCGATTGGCCGCATCGCGGGCGGCATCCTCCAGGGCGGGGGTGGACATGTCGGTCTTGTCGGGCTGCAGCCGCGCGAATTCCTCGTCCGATCCGGCGTGCGACACGACGCGGGTCTCGGCTGCGGCCGGGGCCGCGGCATTGAGGTAAGTCGCGCCGTCGAGCAGCGCGATACGCGCCCCGGTAATGCTCCAGACGGTCCGGTCGCTGAGCGGGGCCCGCACGCCGAGGAACTTCTGCGCATAGCGCGCATAGGGGCCGCAGAGCGTCAGGTCGCGCTCGACGGTGACGTCCACGGCAAGGATCGTCCGCGGATTCGAGACCGTGATGCCGTCGGCGCTCTCCACGGCGCCCTGAACGGCTATGTAGGGATTCTGGGCCGCAGCAGCGCCGCAGACCAGCAGCGCAAGGGCCAAAAGTTGTGCTTTCATACGCGCAGGTTTTTTATCCATAGATGCAAATGTAACGTATTTTCGCGTTTCGTCAAAATTTCAGGTAGAAATCGCGGGTCAGCGTCCGGTACTCCTCCGTGTAGCACTCGTGTTCGCCCGTGCCGATGACCAGTTCGTCGCGGCGGCAGGCGGGCGGCGCCGCAGGATCGGGCACGGCGTCAAACAGGCGGAACTCCATGAGCGCGCGCCGGGCCTCGCGGCGCGGCGTGGTGCGCACGTCCGTGCGGCGGCAGAGCACGAGCCGCCCGCGGCACTCCGCCAGAAAACGCGCCGCCTCGGCCGTCGGCAGGATCACGGCAAAGCGTCCTCCGGGAGCCAGCAGCCGCACGACGGCATCGCACAGCTCCCCGTAGCGGAGCGTCACGGCATGACGCGCCGTCGTGCGCCCCGCATCGGGGCAGGTGAGCGAATCGACGAAATAGGGCGGATTGGAGACGATGCGGTCGAAGCGCTCCCCGGGGCGGTACTCCTGCACGGGGCACTGCACGAACTCCACGCGCGCGGCCCACGGCGAGGCGGCGGCATTCTCGCACGCCTGCGACACGTCGTCGACATCGACCCCCGTGATGCGCACACCGGGCAGCGCGGCGGTGCGCTGGGCCAGCATCAGGGCGATGAGGCCCGTGCCGGTCCCCACATCGAGGATGCGCCGCGCATCGGCTCCCGCATCGGCCCAGGCACCGAGCAGCACGCCGTCGGTCCCGACCTTCATCGGGCAGCGGTCCTGACGGATGGAAAATTGCTTGAACTGGAACATCGTCTATTCGTTAACATGCAGGCAGCCGTCGATCCCGCCGCCGAAAAGCGCATAGTCGAAGCGCACGGGGTCCGCGGCATCGAACTCCCGCAGCCGGGCGGTGATCTCCTCGACGGCCCGCCAGTCGTTCTGCCGGCGTCCGAGCAGCCCCAGCAGGCGGCCCACCTCGCCGACATGCACGTCGAGCGGCAGGCGGAGCGCCGACATCGGGATGCCGGTCCAGAGGCCGAAATCCACGCCGCGGTCGTCGCGCCGGACCATCCAGCGCAGGAACATGCAGAGCCGCTTGCAGGCGGCACCCCGCCCGATGTCGGAGAGGTGCTTCTCGCAATGCGGCGCATGCTCGGCGGCGAGAAACTCCCGACGGAAAGCCGCCAGCACGGCGGGCAGGCTCTCCGTCGCCGCATACTGCGTCTCGAAGAAGGCGCCGAGGCCTCCGTACTGCTGCTCCATGCGGCGCAGCGCCAGCACGAAGTCGCGCAGGTCCGCGCCGTTGAAGGTGCGGTGCACGAATCCGTCGAGGCCGGCAAGCTCCCGCTCCGAGGCATTGCGCACGAAGTCGGCCGGGGCGTCGTCCAGGAAGTGCATCAGGCGGTGCCCGTTGCGGACGATCGTCCGGCGGTTGCCCCAGGCGATCGTCGCGGCCAGAAAGCCCGCAATCTCACGGTCGGCACGCTCCGTAAAGCGGTGCGGCACGGCGATCGGGTCGCAGTCGATGAACTCGGGCCGGTTGTAGCGGTCGTGGAGCCGTTCGAGCAGCTCCCGCACCCCGTCGTCACACGATCCGGCCATCGGACATCGTAATCTTCCGGTCGGCCATCGCCGCAAGCCCCTCGTCGTGGGTGACGATGACGACGGTCTGACCCAGTTTGTCGCGCAGCTCGAAGAAGAGGCGGTGGATCTCGTCGCGGTTGTGCGTGTCGAGGTTGCCCGACGGCTCGTCGGCCAGCAGCACCGCCGGGGAGTTGATGAGCGCCCGGGCGATGGCCACGCGCTGCTGCTCGCCGCCCGAGAGCTGCCCGGGCTTGTGATCGCGGCGCGCCGTGAGGTTCATCATGGCGAGCAGCTCCGCGGCGCGGCGCTCGACCTCGGCCCGCGGGCGCCGCCCGATCAACCCCGGAATGCAGACATTCTCGAAGGCCGTGAATTCGGGCAGCAGGTGGTGGAACTGGAAGACGAAGCCGATGCGCTCGTTGCGGAAGGCCGACAGCGCCTTGTCGCCCAGCGCGAAGACGTCGCGGCCGTCGATCTCGACACGTCCCGCGTCGGGACGCGAGAGCGTGCCCATGATCTGCAGCAGCGTCGTCTTGCCGGCACCGCTCGCCCCGACGATCGAGACCACCTCGCCCGCCGCGACCTCCAGCGAGACCCCCTTGAGCACCTCGAGCGTGCCGAAGCGCTTGTGTATGTCCGTTACACGTATCATTGACGGAAACCGTATTTGCCCTCAAGCTGCCGCAGCACGCGGTCGATCCGCCCTGCGGCACCCTTTCCGAGCTGTGCGGCTGCGGGATCGGGCGCCCAGCCCTTCTCGATCTGCCGGGCGAAGCGGTCCACGTCGGCATAGCAGCCCGCCATGTCGCGCAGCAGCTCGCCGTCGCGCACCGACGCCATCACGCCCGAGGCACAGAGCACCTGCCACGCCTCGTCGCGCAGCACGGGCGTGACCGGCGCACGCAGGGTCATCGGATTCGTCGTCGGCGAGGTGGCCGACAAGCGGTTGTCGGCTGCTCCGGCACGCGGCTGCAGCTCCTGTCCGCCACGCATCAGACCGCGGCAGGCCATGCCGACCGCGGCACGGTTTGCGGTCAGCTCTTCGTAGACCGCCTGCATCGCCCCGCGCACCTGCCGGGACTCCTGCCAGCGGCCGATCAGCGCGGCACCGAGGAGCGTCAGGGCCGTGCCGAGGATCACCACCGACAGCCGGCACAGATAGCCGCGCCACGTCCATCCGCCATCCCCCGTCGACCGCTCTGCGGGACGTTTTTGCGGGGTTGCGGGGCGCTTGGGCGGCTCCGCGGCGCGGCGCGGGGTATTCGTCCGGCGGTCGTTCGCTGCCGCATTGCGCGGGGCGGCACTCTTCCTATCGTTCCGCTCTGCACTCCGCTGCGGCGCAGCGCCCCGGTGCTCACTGGCGGCGCCAGCCGGACGCTGCGGGGCGGCACCCTTCTGCCGCTCCGGCGCTGCGGGCCTTTGCGGTGCGGAGGCCCCTTTCTGCTGCGCAGCGGACTTTGATCCGGACGTTTCCGCGGCAGGCTTCTGCTGCGCAGCGGGCTTTGATCCCGAAGGTTCCGCGACGGGCTTCTGCTGCGCGGCGGGCTTCGATCCGGACGGTTCCGCGACGGGCTTCTGCTGCGCAGCGGGTTCCGCCGTACTCTTTTGGGCCGGTTGTGCGGCCAGATCGCGCGGAGCCGGAGCTGCCGCGGCCGCGACCGGAGTTACCGGTGCGGCAGCGTCGGATGCGGGCTGCTCGGCGGCCGCCGTTCCGCGGGCGGCTCGTTCGGGTTGCGTGGCCGACTCGGCCGGAGCAGCGGCTGCGCTTTCAGTTTGTGCGGCCGCCTCCGCCGAAGCGGCGGCCGTATTGCGGTGCGACGGACGGCGATGCCGGCGTCGCGGGGTCGGAGCATCATTCACCTCGCCCTCGAGCTGGGGCTCCTGCGGGGTCTCCGTTCTCTTTTCATTTTCCATCTCCATGTCTCATTTTTTCGTAAAGGCGGAACAGACGCACCGTATCGGCCGCCTCGCGGACGTCGTGCACGCGCAGGATCGAGGCCCCCTGCCGCAGGCATTCCCAGCCGAGAGCCACCGTACCGGCCAGCGATTCGGCAGGCGTCGCATCGAGCGCCCTGTAGATCATCGACTTGCGCGACACGCCCGCCAGCACGGGATAACCCAGTGCGCAGAGGCGGTGCAGGCCGGCCAGCAGCTCGTAGTTCTGTTCCAGGGTTTTGGCGAAACCGAAGCCCGGATCGAGGATGATCCGTGCGCGGCTCACGCCCGCCGCCAGCAGCTGCCCGCAGCGGCGTTCAAAATAATCGACCACCTCGGTCACGATGTCGCGCCGGTAATCCGTCAGGGACTGCATCGTCCGGGGATCGCCCTGCATGTGCATCGCCACGTAGGGCACGCCCAGACGTGCCACCGTCGGCACCATCCGCGGATCGAGCTCCCCGGCCGAGATGTCGTTGACCGTCACCGGACCGAACTCCGCGACGGCCCGCTCGACCACCTCGCTGCGGAACGTGTCGACCGAAACGGCCGCACCGGGCGCCACGCGCCGCACCGCCTCCAGTCCGAGGGCCACGCGCCGCCACTCCTCCTCCACGGGCACCTCGTCGGCTCCCGGACGCGACGAGTAGCCGCCGATGTCGATGATCGCGGCCCCCTCGTCCACGATCTCGCGGGCTCGCTGCTCGACCGCCTCGCGCGTCGTGCGGCGGCTGTCGGCATAGAACGAATCGGGCGTGACGTTCAGGATACCCATCACGCACGGCTGCGAAAGGTCAGGCATCGGTACGGCGGAGTTCATGGGCTTCATGGCGGAATCGCTGGTCGAGGTCGGCGACGGCGGGTTCGAGGTCCGTCTCCAGGATGTTGACGATCGTGTAGTCGGCCCGGGCGCAGAGCGTGTCGTCGTCCGCCTGCGCGGCGATGCGGCGGCGCACCGCCTCCTCGTCGCAGCGGTCACGCCGGCAGGTGCGCCGCACGCGCAGCTCGACGGGCGCCAGCACCGCCACCGTGCGGTCCACGGCGTGCTCCAGCCCCGCCTCGAAGAGGATGGCGCTCTCCAGAATGACGTAGTCGCCCGGCTGCGCCGCGGCCCACGCCTCGAAGTCGCGCAGCACGGCCGGATGCACCAGGGCGTCGAGGTCCGCAAGGGCCTGCGCATCGCGGAAGACGATGTCGGCCAGGTAGGCCCGGTCCAACACCCCGTCGCGGAAGGCTCCGGCGCCGAAACGCGCCTCGATGGCCGGCCGCAGCGTCGTCGCCATCAGCCGCTTGGCCTCCGTATCCGAATCGTAGACCGCGACGCCGCGCGCGGCAAACAACCGGCAGACCGTGCTCTTGCCGCTGCCGATACCGCCCGTAATGCCCACCTTCATCATTGCTTTCCGAGTTTACGGGGGTCGTCGATCTCGGGAACCGAGCGGATCGAGACCACCTTGATATCACTGAACTTCAGCGAAATGGCACTCTGCAGCGACTGCGGATCGAGAACCAGCTTGCCCTCGTGTCCCTCCTCCTGCGAACGCGTATAGCGGAGGTCCGACAGCGGAATGTGCAGCGTCTTGTTCATGTAGACGCGGTAGCCGAACAGGTTGGTGCCCACGCCTTCGACCACGCACGTAACCTCGAACGGCACGCCGTCGACATCGACGCGCACGGTCTGGTCCGTCGTATAGGTGTAGCTCAACTTGGCGATATACCACAGGATGAACGACGCGACGAGCAGCGCCAGAAAGACCGGCGAGACGTAGCGGTGCACCCACTTCAGCAGATTCTCCATAATCATAGGTGTGTCTCCGTTGTAAACTTCCGCAAAGTTAAAAATAAAACGGACTGCGTCAAAAGGCGCAGTCCGTTTTTATGCAAAATGCGAAGTGAGAGCCTATTTGGTCTCGTCGTCGATCTTGGCACGCTTCGTCATCAGGTCGTAGGCCATGGGCGTAGCGATGAAGATCGTTGCGGCGGTACCCACGACGACACCGACCGTCAGCGCGAAGATGAAGCCGCGGATGGTCTCGCCGCCGAAGAAGAAGATTGCCAGCAGCGTGACGAGCGTCGTACCCGACGTATTGATCGTGCGCGAGAGCGTCGAGTTGATGGCGTTGTTCACGGTCTCCTTGAGGTTGCGCTTCGGGTAGAGACCCAGGTACTCGCGGATACGGTCGAAGACCACCACCGTGTCGTTGATGGCGTAACCGATGATCGTCAGGATCGCGGCGATGAAGGCCTGGTTCACCTCGAGGTTGAAGGGCAGGATGCCGTAGAACATCGAGAAGAGACCGATGATGAAGAGCGCATTGACCGCCAGGGCCAGTGTGGCGCCCGTGGCCCACTGCCAGCGCTTGAAGCGGAAGGCGATGTAGAGACCGATGGCGATGAGCGAGAAGAGCACCGAGTAGATGGCGTTCCAGGTCATGTCCTGTGCGATCGAGGGGCCGATCTTGTCGGCCGTCAGGATACCGTTGGCGTCGGTCTGCGTGTTGCGGAACTGCTCGAAGGTGATGTCGTAGGAGTAGAGCGGCTTCAGGGCATCGTAGAGAATGCGCTCCACGTCGCCCGCGGCCTCGTCCGACGTATCGTCATAGCGGTACTGCGTCACGATGCGCATCTGGTTCTCGTTGCCATACTGCTTGACCTCGAAGCTGACCAATGCGGCGTCGGCATCGGGCTGCTGTGCGAAGATCTGTGCGAGGTTGTGGCGCACGTCCTCGGCCGACACGGCCTTGTCGAAGCGCACGACGTAGGCGCGGCCGCCCGTGAACTCGGCGCCGAGGTTCAGACCGCGGACGAAGAACGAGATGCACGACAGGACGATCAGCACGGCCGTCACCGCATAGCCGATCTTGCGCAGGCGGATGAAGTCCACGTGCGTGTTGCTGAGGAAATTCTCCGACCACTTGTGCGAGAAGGAGATGTTGCCCCAGCGGTTCACGATCCACTCGATGAGCAGGCGCGTGATGAAGACGGCCGAGAAGAACGAGGTGATGATACCGATGATCAGCGTCGTGGCGAAGCCCTGTACCGGACCGTTGCCGAAGACGAAGAGGACGATACCGGTGATGATCGTCGTCAGCTGGCCGTCGATGATGGCCGAGTAGGCCTTCGAGAAGCCGTCCTTGATGGCCAGCGACAGCCCCTTGCCGCCGCGCAGCTCCTCCTTGATGCGCTCGTAGATGATGACGTTGGCATCCACGGCCATACCCATCGTCAGGACGATACCGGCGATACCGGGCAGCGTCAGCACGGCGCCAAACGACACGAGCACGCCCATGAGCAGGAAGACGTTGGTTAGCAGGGCCACGTCGGCCATCCAGCCGGCCGTCTTGTAGAAGAGGCCCATGTAGAGCAGTACGAGGATGAAGGCGATCACGAACGAGAGCATGCCCGCATTGATCGACTCCTGACCCAGCGAGGGACCGACGACCGTATCCTGGATGATCTTGGCCGGAGCGGGCACCTTACCCGACGAGAGGACGTTGGCAAGGTCCTTGGCCTCCTGGATGGTGAAGCTGCCCGAGATGGTCGAGATGCCGCCGTCGATCTTCGTCCGCAGCACAGGGGCCGAATAGACGTAGCCGTCGAGGACGATGGCCACGCACTTGCCGACGTTCTCGCCCGTCAGGCGCGACCACTCCTGGGCGCCCTCGGCGTTCATGTGCATCTCCACCTCGGCCTCGGCGCCGCGCTGTGCATAGCGCTCGACGGCCTCCGTGACGACGCTGCCGTCCAGCGGCGCCTTGCCGTCGGGCGTGGTGACACGCAAAGCATAGAGGTAGTAGCGGCCGCCGATGTTGTCGTCACCCTTGACGCCCCACCGGAAGATGACGTCCGCAGGGAAGAGGTTGCGCACGGCGGGATCAGCCAGGTAGGCGTTCACCGCCGCGATGTCGGCCTTGAATGCCGCACCGATGGCGCCGCCGCCGGCATAGTAGGGATCGAGCACGGCAAAGAAGGGGTTGCGCTCGCGGTCGTAACGCTGCATCTGGGCGGCGTCGGTCATCTCCGTCGTGTCGCTGCCGACCTCGGCGAGCAGCTCCTCACCGGCAGCGGCGGGAGCCGTTGCGGCAGCCTCGGCGGCGGGAGCCGTCTGCTCCTCAACGGCGGCAGCGGCCTGCTCCTCGACGCGGCCGCGGAGCAGGTTGTCGACCTGGTTCAGCACGGGCAGCAGCTCGCGGGCGTCGTAGCAGAGCCAAAACTCCAGCGAGGCGGTACCCTGCAGCAGGTCGCGCACGCGCTGCGGCTCCTTCACGCCCGGCAGCTCGACCAGGATGCGGTGCGAGTTGGGCAGACGCATGATGTTGGGCTGCGTGACTCCGAAGTGGTCGATACGGCTGCGCAGCACGTTGAACGATGCGGCGATGGCCGCCTCGGTCTCGCGCTTGAGGACCTTCTCGACGTCGGCATCCGAGCTTTCGAGCGTGATGTCGCTGCGGTCGGGGCTCACGAAGATCTCGGCGATGGGACGACCGCCCGACAGCCGCTCGTAGGCCTTCACGAAGTCGCCGATGTAGTCGCTCGAAGTACCGGCCTTGAGCGCGGCATTCGCCTCGGCGATGGCCTCGACAAACGACGGATCGTTCTGGCTGTCACCGGCAAGCGCCTTGACCACATCCTCGACCTGCACCTCCAGCATGACGTTCATGCCGCCCTTGAGGTCCAGACCCAGGTTGAGCTCCTTCTCCTTGCACTCCTTGTAGGTGAACTTCTTGAATCCGAGGTTGAAGACCTGCAGATTCTGCACCGAGTCGAGGTAGTGCTGTTCGGCCGTGGAGCGCTCCTCGAGCGGGAACTGCTCGGCGTACTCGGCCGCCTTCTTCTCGACGCTTCTCGTCTTGAACGTGAACGAGAGCTGGTACACGCACGCCAGCGCCAGCAGCACCGCGACGAGTTTGATAAAACCTTTACTTTGCATTGGAATGATAAAAATTTGTTATTGTTTGTTTGATTTATCGTCCTTGCGCACAATAGCACGCAAAGATAGAAAAAAAGAATCAAATTTCGGAATATCGCTGTCAAGAATTGCGCGCGAACGACAAAAAAACCGTATTTTTGGGGCCGCATGCTGCGATCGGGCCCATACGGATACCACCTGGCCGCGCTCTTCTGCGTGACGGTGTGGGGCGCGACCTTCGTTTCGACGAAGGTCCTCATTGCGCACGGCCTCGCCCCGGCCGAGATCTTCCTGCTGCGCTTCGCGATGGCCTACCTCGGCCTGCTGCCCTTCACGCTCCGCCGCAGAACGGCCGGCAGCAGCGCCGCGGGGCGGGAAAAGGACGCCGCGGGGCGGGAAAGGACCGCCGCGGGGCGGGAAAAGGGCGCCGGGAACGACACGGGCAGTCCGGCCCGGCGCGGCCTCCTCGGGCGGCTGTGTGGAGCACGGCTGTGCAGGGCCCGGCTGCGCGACGAGCTGCTGCTCGCGGCGGCGGGGCTGACGGGCGGATCGCTCTACTTCCTCACGGAGAACATCGCGCTGGAGTACGCCCCGGCGTCGAACGTCTCGCTGATCGTCTGCACGGCGCCCGTCTGGACGGCCCTGCTCCTGAGCCTCGTCTACCGCAGCGAACGCATGACGCGGCGGCAGACTGCGGGCTGCGCGCTGGCCTTCGTCGGCGTGGTGCTCGTCGTGCTCAACGGACGCTTCGTGCTGCACCTCTCGCCGCGGGGCGACCTGCTGGCCCTCTCGGCGGCGCTGCTGTGGATGCTCTACTCGCTCGTAATCAAGCGCCTGGGTGACCGTCTGCCGGTGGCATACGTCACGCGCAAAGTCTTCTTCTACGGCATCGTGACCATCCTGCCGTGGTTCGCATGGGAACCCTTCGACCTTCCGGCCGCAACGCTCCGCCACCCGGCCGTATGGGGCAACCTGCTCTTCCTGGGTGTCGTAGCCTCGCTGCTCTGCTACGTGCTGTGGAATGCCGCCATGACCCGTCTCGGGGCGGTGCGCACGACCAACTACATCTACCTCAACCCGCTGGTGACGATGCTCACCGCCGCCCTCGTCATCGACGAGCGCATCACCCCGGCGGCCCTCTGCGGTGCGGCGCTGATCCTCTCGGGCATGTGGCTCGCCGAGCGGGAACGCCGCAGAAAATAGCCGTGCGGGAGGTTTCCGCACCGAATCCCACGCGGTGAGCATCCGTTTTCGCGATTTTTTCCTATCTTTGGGGAAACATCCCGAACAATCCATGAAAAAACTCATCCTGCTCTGCTGTGCCGCACTCCTCGCAGTGTCGGCTCCGGCACAGACGGGCTATGTGCCCGCCCCCGAGAACCTCGCCGCCCGCGCCCGGTTCGCCGACGACCGCTTCGGCATCTTCATCCACTGGGGGCTCTACGCCCTGATGGGTCAGGGCGAGTGGGTCATGACCAACCTCGACATCAACTACCGCGAATACGAGAAGCTCGCCGGGGCCTTCTACCCCGCCGCCTTCGACGCCGCGGCATGGGTCACGGCCTTCCGCGAGGCCGGAGCGCGCTACGTCTGCTTCACGACGCGCCACCACGACGGCTTCTCGATGTTCCGCACGGCGCAATCGCCCTACAACGTCGTCGAGGCCACGCCCTTCGCCCGCGACATCGTGCGCGAGCTGGCCGAAGAGTGCCACCGGCAGGGGCTGCGCGTGCACTTCTACTACTCGCTCATCGACTGGTGGCGCGAGGATGCCCCGCGCGGCCGCACGGGCCTCGGTACGGGACGCCCGGCCGAGCGGGAGGATGCCGACGCCTACTTCGACTTCATGAAGGCCCAGCTCACGGAGCTGCTCACGCAGTACGGCCCGGTCGGGGCGATCTGGTTCGACGGCGTGTGGGATCAGGACCAGCATCCGGACTTCGACTGGCGGCTCGACGAGCTTTACGGTCTGATCCACCGCCTGCAGCCCGCCTGTCTCGTGGTGAACAACCACCACCTTGCCCCCTTCGAGGGCGAGGACGTGCAGACCTTCGAGCGCGACCTGCCGGGCGAGAATACCGCCGGGCTCTCGGGACAGGCCGTCAGCCGCCTGCCGCTCGAGACGTGCCAGACGATGAATGGTTCGTGGGGCTACCGCATCACCGACCGCGACTACAAGTCGACCGACGAGTTGATCCGCTACCTCGCGGGGGCCGCAGGGCGCGGCGGCAACCTGCTGCTCAACGTCGGGCCGCAGCCCGACGGCCGGCTGCCCGAGGAGGCGACCGAGCGGCTCGCGGGCATCGGCGAGTGGCTGCGCAGCTGCGGTGAAACGATCTACGGCACCGATGCCGGGCCCGTCGCCCCGCGCAACTGGGGTGTCACGACGCGCCGCGACGACAAAATCTACCTGCACATCCTCGACTGGGAGGACGAAGAGCTGTTCGTGCCGATCCGCGACGAGCGCATCCGCCGCGCCGTGCGGTTCGCCGACGGGGAGAAGCTCGCCTTCCGGCAGGATGCGCACGGGGTGACGGTCGTGCTGGGCAGCCGGCCGCAGGGCCCCGACTGCATCGTCGAGCTGACCGTCGGCAGGTAAGGGCGCACCAGCCGGGGCTCGGCGGGAGGTCTGGCAGCCGGCGGACAGACCGGCAGCCGCCGAGCGGCCGGACAACAAGCCCTTCCGGAGGGTCACGGCCGACTGACAGCCGGACAGCCGGGCAGTCAGGAAGTCAGACAACGGGCCCTTCGGACCGTCGGGAAACAAAGTGTCAGGCAACCGCCCACCGGAGAGCGGACAAACCGGGCAGCCGGGCACACAAAAAGGGGCATCCGTCGAAACGGATGCCCCTTTTGTCTTTTTGCCGATGTGCCGGCCGGTCAATGGACCATCTTCAGCCCCACGATACCGATCAGGACCAGCGACAGGAAAAAGAGCCGCCAGACGGTCACCGCATCGTGGAAAAAGAGGATGCCGATCAGCACCGTGCCGATGCCGCCGATCCCCGTCCAGACCAGGTAGGCCGTACCCATCGGGATGTCGCGCTGCGCCAGGTAGAGCAGCCAGCCGCTCAAGGCCATCGAGACGACGGCGAGCGACAGATAGAGCAGGTGAAAGCGCGGGGACTCGCCCGCCAGTTTGAAGCCCAGCGGCCACCCCATCTCGAAGAGTCCCGCCAGCAGCAGATAAAACCAGGCCATCTCTTTGTCCGTAAATATCCGTCACATGCCGGTTTTTTGGTGGCTGCCATCCCGACGACAGCCCGCATCCGGCACCGGGTGCAAAGATAGCAAACCGAAGCCGGCCGCGATGCACCCGCAGCGGAAAAAACACAAAAAAAAGGGACGCGACCCTTTTGGGATCGCGCCCCTTGCCCTCTCCCGGACGGGAGGGATGATCCGATCACCCCTGCCGCCCAGCCGTTTCGGGATTATTTTACCTCCTCGAACTCGACGTCCTCGGGCTGGCCGGAGTTGCCGTTCGAGCTGCCGGCGTTGCTCTGCGACTGCTGCTGGCTCTGCTGGCCTGCGGCACCCTGAGCCTGCTGCTGTGCGTAGATGTCCTGCGAAGCAGCCTGCCATGCGGCGTTCAGTTCGGCCATGGCCGTGTCGATGGCAGCCACGTCGGCGTTCTTGTGCGCCTCCTTCAGTTTGCCCAGAGCCGACTCGATAGCCGCCTTCTTGTCTGCGGGCAGCTTGTCGCCGTACTCCTTGAGCTGCTTCTCCGTGGTGAAGATGTTCGAGTCGGCGGCGTTGATCTTGTCGATACGCTCCTTCTCGGCCTTGTCCTTCGCCTCGTTGGCCTTCGCCTCGTCACGCATGCGCTGGATCTCCTGCTCGGTCAGACCCGACGATGCCTCGATGCGGATCTTCTGCTCCTTGCCCGTGCCCTTGTCCTTGGCCGATACGTTCAGAATACCGTTGGCATCGATATCGAACGTGACCTCGATCTGCGGCACGCCACGCGGTGCGGCCGGAATGCCGTCGAGGTGGAAGCGGCCGATCGACTTGTTGTCGCGGGCCAGCGGACGCTCACCCTGGCAGACGTTGATCTCTACCGAAGGCTGGTTGTCGGCCGCCGTCGAGAAGACCTCCGACTTGCGGGTCGGGATCGTCGTGTTGGCGTCGATGAGCTTCGTCATCACACCGCCCAGGGTCTCGATACCGAGCGACAGCGGCGTCACGTCAAGCAGCAGCACGTCCTTCACTTCGCCCGTCAGCACACCGCCCTGGATGGCTGCGCCGATGGCTACGACCTCGTCGGGGTTGACCGACTTGTTCGGGGTCTTGCCGAAGAACTCCTCGACGATCTTCTGGATGGCCGGGATACGCGTCGAACCGCCCACGAGGATCACTTCGTTGATCTGCGAAGCCTCCAGACCGGCATCACGCAGCGCCAGCTTGCAGGGCTCGATCGTCTTGCGGATCAGATGGTCGCACAGCTGCTCGAACTTGGCACGCGTAAGCGTCATGACGAGGTGCTGCGGAATACCGTTCACCGGCATGATGTACGGCAGGTTGATCTCCGTGGTCGTCGAGGACGACAGTTCGATCTTGGCCTTCTCGGCAGCCTCCTTCAGACGCTGCAGCGCCATCGGGTCCTGACGCAGGTCGATTCCATGCTCGGCCTTGAACGACTCGGCCATGTAGTCGATCAGCACGTGGTCGAAGTCATCACCTCCCAGGTGCGTATCGCCGTTGGTCGACTTTACCTCGAAGACACCGTCGCCCAGCTCCAGGATGGAGATATCGAACGTACCGCCACCGAGGTCGTATACGGCGATCTTCATGTCGTTCGCCTTCTTGTCCAGACCGTAGGCCAGCGCAGCGGCCGTAGGCTCGTTGATGATACGGCGAACCTTCAGACCGGCGATTTCGCCCGCCTCCTTCGTAGCCTGACGCTGCGAGTCGGAGAAGTAGGCAGGAACCGTGATGACGGCCTCCGTCACCTCCTGACCCAGATAGTCCTCGGCGGTCTTCTTCATCTTCTGGAGAATGATGGCCGAGATCTCCTGCGGCGTGTACTGACGTCCGTCGATGTCCACACGCGGGGTGTTGTTGTCGCCCCGGACGATCTGATACGGTGCGCGGGCGATGTCGGCGGTTACCTGATCGTAACGCTCACCCATGAAACGCTTGATCGAGAAGACCGTGCGCTTGGGGTTCGTGATGGCCTGACGCTTGGCCGGATCACCGACCTTGCGTTCGCCGTCGTTCGTGAATGCCACGACCGAAGGGGTCGTGCGGTGTCCCTCGGAGTTGGGGATCACTACGGGCTCGTTGCCCTCCATCACTGCCACGCAGGAGTTCGTAGTTCCTAAGTCGATACCAATAATCTTTGCCATAGTGCTATTTGTTTTTAATTGTTTGTTTTCATTTTTCCCGCCGGCTCCTTGACCGGCGACGCCATAAAACAAACAAAGGTCGTACCAATCGGCGATCTCTGCCAAATTGTCAGCAGAATGGCAGGATCGCGGCACGGCACGGCAGATTGGCATTTCGCGACCGGGCATTTTGGCAGAAAGAGGGCCGGTCGGCGGCGCGGCAGAGGAGGCACACCGGCCGATGGCACGGGGGCCGGTCGGCGGCGCGGATGAACCGGCGGCGAAAAGGAGGGGCGGCGGCAGAAGAGGGAAAGTTCCGGCCGCGGGCACGGGGCCGGTCCGGCGGCGCGGATGAACCGGCAGCGAAAAGGAGGGACGGCAGCAGAAAGGGGAAAACTCCGGCCGATGGCACGGGGCCGGCCGACAGGGCGGCAGAGGAGGAGCTCCGGCTGCGAGCGCAAGGCGGGTCGGCGGAACGTCAGAGGAGGTGCACCGGCCGTTGGCACGGGGGCCGGTCGACAGGGCGACAGAGGAGGAACACCGGCCGCTGGCACAAGGCGGGTCGGCGGAACAGCAGAGGAGGTGCGGGCGACAGAGGAGGAACACCGGCCGCTGGCACAAGGCGGGTCGGCGGAACAGCAGAGGAGGTGCGGGCGGCAGAGGAGGAGTTCCGGCTGCGAGCGCAAGGCGGGTCAGCGGAACGGCGGAGAAGGTGCGGACGGAGGAGGAGCACCGGCCGGTGGCACGCCGGGCAGCGGCACACAAAAAGGCCTGCGCTGCCGCAGGCCCGTATCCGGAGGTCCGGACTACATATATTATCGGTTCTGTTCGCCGAGGATACGCATTGCAACGTCGAGAATCGTCGTGTCGTCCAACGTGACCACACCGCCGTCCGGCCCGGGTTCAAAATGAACACCCACACACTCCTTCGCCTCGTGCTTGCCCCCGAAATAGTTGCGGACAGCCTCTACGTCAATTCCCAATTCATCTGCAATGCGCTGCGAACTGCCGCTCGGCAGTCTGTCCTTGATACGGCGCAACTCGTTAAATGTGATAATCATATCCGTTGAGTTTTTGGTTGATAGTTCTGCATCACTAAATTAATACTTTTTTATGGAACTGCAAAATTTCTGCCTGAAAAAGTGTCATAAAAACGTAACAGTCCCGAAAAGGAACGGACCGCACTCTCCCACAGGAGAATGCGGTCCGTCGGATCGTCTTGCCGGATGGATCAGTCGGCCTGCGGCTCGACATAGAATTCGTAGAGCACCGGCGTATAGGGCGGCACCTCGGTCGTGATCGTCGTCGTGGTCGTCGTGGTCGTCGAGCTCGAATCGCCGTAGTAATAGTTGTTGTAGTAGTAACTGTTGTAGTAGTTGTAGTAGTAGTTGTTGTAATAGCTGTTGTAGTAGCTGTTGCCGTAGTAGTTGTTGTAGTAGTTGTAGTAGTTCAGGTAGTCATAGTAGTAGTTGCTCGACGAAGAGCTCGACGAAGAACTCGTCGACGTGCCGCTCACGCCCGTGGCGCCGTAACCGTAGGTCGACGTGGTGATGACGGCGGCCCACTGGCCGTAGCGCAGGTTCGGAATCGAGTAGTACCAGGCGCCGGGCCGCTGGTTGTCGTTGGGCGTATACTCCTCGACGGAGCCCTTCTTGGCGACATCGCCGTAGATGATCTCCTTCACCTCGTCGATGTTCGTGTCGACGATGAAGCCGTCGAGCAGCCGCTCGACATACCACACCTTGGCCGTCCCGTCGAGCTTCACCGAGTCGGTCAGCGACTCGACACCGCCGTAGGGCGACTCCTCGTCGGGATGGAAACGCTCGACCAACGCCTTGCGGACCTTCTCCTGCGTGGCCTCGAAGGCGTTGTAGGGCTCATAGGGCGAGCTGTACGGATTCGGATAGGTGATGCGGTCCGTGGCCGGGTTGTAGCGCAGATTGACATAGACCTGCGGAATGGTGTCGTTGACGCTCACCCAGCGCTCGGCGACGTGGTAGGGATGGAGCTCGTCGTCGGGATCCGCAGGCATCGGCACCGACTCCGCATCCTCCTCATCGTTGCTGTAGATGCGCAGCCCGCCGTTCGCGGCCAGCTTGCAGAAGTCGTCGACCTGCGTGCCCTCGGCCTCGAGCGGGTTCTTGATCGTCTCGCAGATCTCCATCGTGATGATGAAGGGCTTGCCCGAGGAGAGCGTGTAGTCGGTCTGTCCCTCATAGCCGCCCGTACCCGAAACACCGCCCACGACGCGCGAAGGCAGGTAAAGGGTGACCTTCGACCCGGGGCGGAGCTGCAGCTCCGCATCGAGCCCGCGGGCCGCGGCATAGGCCGGATCGAGGTGCAGCGTGTTGCGCATGGCCAGGTGCGAGCCCTCGATCATGCTCGTGTTGAACTCGCCGCAATAGCGGTAGTAGGGAACGTAGTGCGTATATTTGGTATACGACCCGGCCAGCTTGGCATCCGTCGCGCGGCGCGTGAGGATGATGTTGCCCGCCAGATCGCGGCCCGAGAAGTCGAACTTCACCCAACAGATCGTATCGTTGATCGGTTTGGCCTCCATGTCACCGGCATCGAGCACATCGACGTAGTAGCCGCCCTCCTCCTGGAGGTTGTTCACCAGTTCGGGGTGATACTTCTCCATCCAGGCCCCGAGCGCCAGGGTCTCGAACTTGTCGTATGATTCGCTCGCCTCCTTGGCGCAGGAGGCGGCCAGCAGCACAAGGGCCGGAAGGCACAGCATGCGTGTGTAGAACTTCATATTTTCGTCTTATCCTTTTTCAATTTGTCATTCGTCCGCCCGTCCGCCGACCTTCGGGCTCACTCCACGCTGTCGACCGTAAAGGTGATGCAAATGGGGCTTTCGCGGGGGATGAAGCTGAAATTCGTGTCGCCGAAGGCCATGTTGTAGGTCATGTAGGCCTCCACGCGGTCGCCCTGCCGACAACCCACTAACGCAAGACGGAGCCCGCTTAGTATGTCGGCGCTGCGCAGGTCGAGACGCAGCGGCTCGAACGACCAATACTCCACGTTGAGCCCCGCGGCGACATAGGCGGACGCCAGTTCGGGATCGTTCGTGTACTCGGGAAGCCGCGTGTCGGGGATCGTCGCATAGGTGAAGACGTAGAGGCGGAAGGTGATCGTCACGGTCGACGAGCGCGTAACCTCCGTGCGGTTCACCCGCTCCGGATCGTAAACGTCGCGGATGTAGCGGTAGACCGTATTGCCCAGCGTCGTATAGTACAACGCGTCGGAGCCGGGCTCGACCTCCTCCTCGGGGACGAGCGGCGGCTGGTGCGAGCCCTCCAGGAAGCTGACGATCCGGTCGCGCTGCGTGGGCAGCACGTCCTCCTCGTTCGAGCAGCCGCCAAGCAGCGCCGCGCAGAGCATGGATGCAGGCAACAATATGCGGAATATCTTTTTCATCGGTACGAAATCGTGCAAATTTACAAAAACAATCCGATTCCACCGCATGGAACGCAAAAAAACGCCACGGAATTGTCCGTCATGCGCAAAAAAAGAGGGAAAAACGAGATGAGGCGGGCTATCCCCGGGGACGGAAATGGTCCTTGCGGGGGTCCTTGAGCCGTTGCAGCCGCTTCTGTTTCAGCACAAAAAAGGCGATGGTCAGGGCTAGGGCCCCGACGAAAAAGCCGAACAGGATGACAATGAATCCGAAAGGTATATCCTCCATAATCGTCACATTCACCGCAACCGGTGTGGCCGCGAAGATACGGCAAATATTCGACCCGGCCAAACGCAGCGGCGTCCATCCGGACAAAAAGGACGTTTCATAATCTTTTCAGAGCCATTCGGACAATTTCCTCGACCGAGGCTCCCGGCGCCTCGCGCAGCACCGTACGCAGCACCTTCTCCGCGGCCGTGCGGGCGAAGCCCAGCATCACGAGCGCCGCGAGGGCCTCGTCGGCCGTCTCGGCGGAGGGTGACGCCGGCATGCCCGCAATGTCGGTCTGCACGGCCAGCGTCGTGAGCTTGCCGCTCAACTCGACGATGATCTTCTGCGCGGTCTTCAGTCCGAGCCCCTTGACATTCTTCAGCAGCACGGCATTTCCCGTCGAGATGATTCCCTGCAGTTCGTGCGGCGAGTAGGTCGAGAGGATCATGCGGGCCGTGTTGCCGCCCACGCCCGAGACGCTCAACAGCAGGCGGAAGAGCTCCCGCTCGATCTTCGTGGCGAATCCGTAGAGCAGCTGGGCGTCCTCGCGCACGACGAAGTGCACGTAGAGCTTCGCCTCGGCGGCGTGCTCGATGGCCGAGAAGGTCTCGAGCGAGATGTTCAGACAGTACCCCACCCCGCCGGCATCGATGACGGCATAGGTCGGGGCCACTTCGGCCACGCGGCCGGAAATATATTCATACATGGCGGTCAATCCGTTAAAGGGGGTGTGCGCACACGCCGCGGCGGCTCTTCCGGAGCGTACTCCGGGCAGGCCGGGCAGGCGGCTGCGCAGCCCGATAATTTTGCATCGAACCAAGCAAAAATAAAGAATTTTTTTTACCTTTGTGACTCCGAAACGGATTATTTAACTAATAACGCATATCCGATCATGAAAAAAACGCTTTTTATGGCCCTCGCCGCAGCCGTGGCGCTGACGGCCTGCGAATCGAAGCCGGCCGAGCAGCCTGTCGAGGTCATCGCCGAGGAGAAGGCGCAGGAGGCCATCACGAATGACATCGCCTACATCCAGGTCGAGGCCGTGCTGGCTCAGAGCGACCTCTACAAGAACGAAGGCGCCGCCCTGCAGGAGAAGACGCAGAAGGCACAGAAGAGCTGGGCCCAGAAGGAGAAGAACCTCCAGGCCGAGGCTGCCGCCCTGCAGGAGAAGTACCAGAAGGGACTCATCACGACGATCGACGCCCAGAACCAGCAGCAGAGCATCGAGAAGCGCATAGCCGCCTACCAGAGCTCGGCCCAGAAGGAGGCCCAGGCGCTCGATGAGGAGAACTTCGTCTTCACGAACCGCGCACAGGACCTGCTGCACCGCGCCGTGCAGGCCATCAACGGCCAGACCGAAAAGCGCTACCGGCTCATCATCAACGCCTCGGCGCTGATCGACGCCGACTCGACGCTCGACATCACGCCGCTCGTACTGGAGAAGGTCAACGAGCTCTACGCCGCCGACAAGAAGGCCGAGAAGAAATAGCCTCCGCCAGGGGCCGAACCGAGGGGGCGGGACGAAATCCGCGGGAAGGTTGCAGGGAAAAAGCCCTGGAGGCCGTGAAGAAACGATCCGGAGGCCATGACGTGAAGGAAGGCCCCGGAGGCCGTGAAAAGGCCCGGAAAGGCCGTGGAGAAACGCTCCGGAGGCCGTGAGAAGGGACAGAAAGAGAGGCCGTGAAGGAGCCCGAGTAGCCCCTGAAAATGCCCGTTGCCCCGAAAGAAAAGCGACAAACAGCCTCCGACCCCGACACGGCGCCAATCCCGCCGCTGCCCCGGAAAGGACGTCACAAGAAAATACCGGTTCCGCATCCCCGCGGAATCGGTATTTTTTTATACATTTGCACGTAGAATTTTTTTTGCAGGACAAGACATGGGTTTCGTACCGTTCACCTTCATCGACTTCATCGACATCCTCCTCGTGGCTGCGATCATGTACTGGATCTACCGCATGACCAAAGGCACGAACGCACCCTATATCCTCTCGGGAATCATCGCCATCTACCTGCTGTGGGTCGTCGTGCGCGCCCTCAACATGGAGTTGCTCTCGACCATCCTCGGACAGCTGATCTCGGTGGGAACCATCGCGCTGATCATCGTCTTTCAGCCCGAGCTGCGCCGCTTTCTCCAGATGATCGGCATGCGGCAAAAGCATTTCAACTTCATCTCGCGCATCTTCTCCACGGGCGACGACAAGGTGCAGACCAACATCGTACCGATCGTCACGGCCTGCCGCGAGATGGCCGAGACGAAGACCGGAGCGCTGATCGTCATCGGCCAGGAGAGCGACCTGAGGCTGATCGCCGAGGGCGGCATTGCGCTCGATGCCAAAATCTCGACGGCGCTGCTCAAGAACATCTTTTTCAAAAATGCCCCGCTGCACGACGGCGCCGTGCTCATCGAGGGCGACCGGGTCGTGGCGGCGAAGTGCATCCTGCCCGTAACGCAGAGCGACGTGCCCAAGTCGTTCGGCACGCGCCACCGCGCCGCCATCGGCATGAGCGAGATTTCGGATGCCATCATCATCGTCGTCTCCGAGGAGACGGGCCATATCGCCATCGCCCAGGGCGGAAGCATCCGGCAGAACATCGACCCCCAGCGGCTGCAGCAAACCCTGCAACGCTATCTGACGATCAACTCCCGCAAGCGGACGGACAAGGAGGTGGCCGAATAATCCACGGCCGGGGAGCGTGCAGGATGCGGGCGATTCACCCCCCCCGACAGGCAACGCAGCGAGGGGCGGAAAAGGAGGAACTTTTCCGCCCCTCGCCGCATCCGCCCGAAACCGGGAACGGCCTCCGACCGGCGGACGCCTCGGAGTCGGTGCGGGGTATCGGAGCAAAGATTAACGCAGAGGTTTGCGCCGCGAAATCGGCGCAGAGGTTTGCTGTGGTGGATTGCGCCGGTGGAATTACGTGGCGGGGCTGAAAAGGGAAAAGGCGGGGACAGGTACAAAAAAAGACCGCGAAAAAATCGCGGTCATACGGTGGAGTTGAATTTTCGGGCGGGGGTTTCGGCTGCCACCCATATTGGCTGGACAAAACAGTCGTCGTTCTTTCACCGATTGCAGGACCCGAAATTTCGCTTATCGCGTCATCGGGTTCGCGGAACGGTCTGTACGGCAAACTCCGGTCTCTTGTTTCGTCCTCGGGCCCGTTCGGGACCTCCGGATTCCGCTCCGGCCTTTGTTTCAGTCCCAGGCGACTGTCCTTCTGTCCTTGGTTTTCCTCCGGGTTCCGATCTCCTGATTCGTTCGGCCCCCGGCCCCGGGATTATTCGGCAGGCTGCTCCTGCGCGGGCTCGGCGGCATCGGCTGCCGGGATCTCGGCCTGCGGCATGGCGGCGGGCGCCTCGGACTCGATCACGCGCTCCTGCAGCGCCTCGGCGTCCTTCATGATCTCCGTGTTGCTCGTAGCCACCAGGCTCTTGTCCATAGCAAGCGTGGCAATCAGACTCAGGACAAAGATGGCGATGGCCATGGCCCACGTGAACTTCTCCAGCATGTTGGTCGTCTCACGCACGCCCATCACCTGATTCGATGCACCGAAGTTGGCGGCCATGCCGCTCTTGGGGTTCTGCACCAATACGGCAAGAATGACCAGCACACTGGCCACGAGTATCAGCGCAATGCAAATCGTGTATAACATATCGTTGAATTTTGATTATTGTTTTTTTTCTATTTTGTCAATAAGCTCGGCAAAGTAAACACTTTTTTCGGGATTTAGCAAACTTAATTTGCGATAAATCGCTATGGCTTTGTCGCGAAGCCCCTGGGCGAGATAAATCCCGGCCAGCTCCTCGCTCACCACCTCGTCCTCGTCGTCGAGCTGCGCCTCGGTGAGCACTTCGCTCTCGGGTTCGCCCTCGCCCGCCACGATGCGCAGGTCCTCCTCGCGCAGAAAGCGGTCGATCACGTCGTCGGACGAGAGGGAGACCAGCGCGCGGAGGTCCACCGGCGCGGCCTTCAGCGAGCTTTCGGCCCGCCACGGCGCCAGCAGCTCCAGCCGCGCATCCGCCCCGCCGCCGGCTGCCGCGTGCAGCGTGCGCACGGGGGCGAACCACGGCCAGCGGGCCACGAGCGTTGCAAGCTCCGCGGCATCGGGCGCGGGCTCCGCGGCCGGATGTGTCAAGAGTTCCCTGATCCGTGTCATGGCAGGCGGTTTACCAGTTCGAGGCCGAAGCCTGGAAGATGTCGGTTACGAGCTGGTCGACGATCTCGGGAATGAGCGTACCCTCGGCCTCGGTCAGCAGGATGTTGGTGTCGTAGTCCGCAAAGGCGGAGAAGGTCCTGTTCCAGGAGGCCTTCTCGTCGAGGGCGTTCGTGAAGCGCACCTTCACGGTGATGGTCAGGCGGTTGAGCACGGCCTGCTCGCTGCTCGACACGGAAGCCGTGGTCGAGACGTAGTTGACGATCTCGCCCTCGAAGGCGAAGTCGCCGCCCTCGTCCACCTGGGTCAGGCGCGTGCGGCGCGAAAAGATGTCGACGAGCGACTCGGTGAGCGTCGACGAGAGGATCGGCGAGACCATCGGGGCGTTGTTCGGGAAGTAGGCCACCGAGAAGGTCTTGGCATCGGGCGGAATCGACGCACCCGAGAGCGAATAGTTGATGGCGACGCCGCAGCCCGTCAGCACGGCGGCACACAGGGCCACGACGGCCAGTTTCAGTTTCATGCGTTTCATGTATCAGTAATCCTCGATTCCGAGCTCCTTGATCTTGCGGTAGAGCGTGCGCTCGGACATGAACAGTTCGGCGGCCGCCTCGCGACGGCGTCCGTTGTTGCGGCGCAGCGCGCGGATGATCTGCTCGCGCTGCATGTCGGCCTTGGTCTTCTCGCGCGGCGGCGTGTCGGTCACCTCCTCGCTCTCGACATAGACCGGAGCGGACTCCCCGCCCGCCGGAGCGGTCGGCGCGGAGCAGGGTGCGGAGGCCGACGGCGGGTAGATGCCGTGCGGCACGGGGGCATACGCTCCGGCACTCTGCGTGCGGGTGGGCAGCAGCGCCCGGATGTCGGGCGCCGCGTCGGCGCGGTGCGTATCGACAGTGCGCATCAGCTCGGAGAGCATGCGTTTCAGGTCGTTGATGTCGGCCCGCATGTCGAAGAGCACCTTGTAGAGGAGTTCGCGCTCGGTGGCCATGCCCTCGTCCGCGGCGGGAGCTCCCGCCGCCACGGGCGCACCGGCATGCTGCTCGGGAAGGTATTTGGCCAGAATCTCGGGCGTGATGACGCGCGTCTGCTCGATGGCCGAGATCTGTTCGGCGACATTCTTCAGCTGGCGGATGTTGCCCCGCCAGTAGTAGTTCATCAGCATCTGCCGCGCCGCGTCGTCGAGCGTCACGGCCGGCATGCGGTACTGCGTGGCCACGTCGGCGGCGAAGCGGCGGAAGAGCAGCGGAATGTCCTCCGGACGCTCGCGCAGGGCCGGCACCAGGATGGGCACGGTGGCCAGGCGGTAGTAGAGGTCCTCGCGGAAGCGGCCCGCGGCGATCGCCTCCTGCAGGTTGACGTTCGTGGCGGCGACGACGCGCACGTTGGTCTTCTGCACCTTCGAGGAGCCCACGCGCAGGAACTCGCCCGTCTGCAGCACGCGCAGCAGGCGCGCCTGCGTCGGATGGGGCAGCTCGGCCACCTCGTCCAGGAAGATCGTCCCCCCGTCGGCCTCCTCGAAGTAACCCTTGCGGGCTTCGAGCGCCCCGGTGAAGGAGCCCTTCTCGTGTCCGAAGAGCTCCGAGTCGATCGTCCCTTCGGGAATTGCCGCGCAGTTCACGGCGATGTACTTGTTGTGCTTGCGGGCCGAATAGGCATGGATCACCTGCGGAAAAAACTCCTTTCCCACACCACTCTCACCCGTGACAAGCACCGTCAGATCGGTCGGCGCCACACGCAGCGCCACGTCGAGCGCCCGGTCGAGCAGCTCCGACGTACCGATGATTCCGAAACGTTGTTTGACACTTGCTATATCCGTCATTTTCCGTCAGTGATTGGATTCGTTTGTCGCATCGTCCCCCTCGGCGGACACGTCGCCCGAGGCCTCGTCGCCGGAGGCCCCGCCGGTGAGTTCGAGCAGGTACTGCTCCTCGGCACGCCGCTCCTGCGCCTCGCGGTAATAGCCGAAGGCGATGGCCGCCACGGCAATGGCCGCGGCGATGATCGCAATCCAGAGGAAGCGGTCGGCACGGCGGCGCGGCGGCTCGTCGACGTAGGTGTAGGCGTCGGTCGTCTTGGGGGGCTTGCCGTAGCGCAGGCCCCGCAGCGAGGGGTCGGGATTCATCTTCGCCGAGGGCGAAATCCGGGTCTCGGCAAAGGCCGCCTTAACGGCTTCGGCCACCTTGTCCGGCCGCAGGGGGGCATGGTGCCGGGATTTTCCGCCCTCCTCTCCGCCGTTTCCGTCGTCGGAGTGCGCACGGGCACCGTCCGCCGGAGCCGCGAGAGCAGGCTCCTCCGCGGCCGACGGGGCTGCGGGCTGCGGCGCCACATCCAGCTGCGGATCGTAGTGGAAGGCGATCGTCCCGTTGGGACCGGGCGCCATCTGGCCGAAGCCCCGCATGCGGTAGGTGCCGCCGTGCTCGACGGCGTGCCGCACCTCGAAGACGAAGCGGTCGATTTCGCCCGCGGCCTGCAGTTCGGCCATGCCCGCGTCGCGCAGCACCTGGCGCAGGACGCCGTCGTCGCGCCGCAGCAGCTCCGAGAAGAGCACGGTATGGTCCGGCTCCTTGACGATGAATGCGCCCAGCTGGGGCACGACCAGCCGCTTGTGGGCCGTCAGGTATTGAGCGATGAGATCGGTCAGCACGATTGAAATCCTCCTTGAAAATCCGCACCAAAAATACCGTTTTTCACGGTAAAAACCAAAATCTCGGGGGCATTATTCAAAATAATCGGGCAAAGTATTGGTTAAACGAAAAATATTCGCCTATTTTGCATCCCGTAATTTTCAAAAATCCGGACGAGCTACTTTGTCCGAAAAAAAGCGAAGTAGCGAAGCCGGATTGTTCAAACACCAAGCAAGCGCGCCATGAAAGACAAGTACATCGACCTGATCGAACAGTCGTTCGACTTCCCGCAGGACGAGTTTTCGGTCGAGGACAATGAGCTGAATTTCCACGACATTCCGCTCATGGAACTCATCAAGCAGTACGGAACGCCGTTGAAGATCACCTATCTGCCGAAGATTTCGCAGCAGATCAACCGGGCCAAGCGCATGTTCAACGTGGCGATGGCCAAGGTCGATTACAAGGGGTCGTACAACTACTGCTACTGCACCAAGTCGAGCCACTTCTCGTTCGTGCTCGAGGAGGCCATGAAGAACGACATCCACCTGGAGACCTCGTCGGCCTATGACATTCACATCATCAACGCGCTCTACGACGGCGGTATCATCGACAAGGACCGCTACATCATCTGCAACGGCTTCAAGCGCCCGCAGTATGTCGAGAACATCGCGCAGCTGGTCAACGAGGGCTTCACCAACACGATCCCCGTATTGGACAACAAGGAGGAGATCGACCTCTTCGAGGACGCCTTCACCAAGAAGTGCAAGGTCGGCATCCGCATCGCCTGCGAGGAGGAGCCCAAGTTCGACTTCTACACCTCGCGCCTGGGCATCCGCTACAACGACATCGTCGACTTCTACAAGGCCAAGCTCAAGAACAGCAAGAAATTCTCGCTCAAGATGCTGCACTTCTTCATCAACACCGGCATCAAGGACACGGCCTACTACTGGAACGAGCTGTCGAAGTGCATGAACGTCTACTGCGAGCTGAAGACCATCTGCCCGGAGCTCGACAGCCTGAACATCGGCGGCGGCTTCCCGATCAAGAACTCGCTCAACTTCGAGTACGACTACGAGTACCTCACCGAGGAGATCGTCGCCCAGATCAAGAACATCTGCCAGCGCAACGGCATCGAGGAGCCCAACATCTTCACCGAGTTCGGATCGTTCACCGTGGGCGAAAGCGGCGCGGCGCTCTACTCGATCGTCAACCAGAAGCAGCAGAACGACCGCGAGAACTGGTACATGATCGACTCGTCGTTCATCACCACGCTGCCCGACACGTGGGGCATCAACCAGCGCTACATCATGCTGGCGATCAACAACTGGGACAAGGAGTACCAGCGGGTCTTCCTCGGCGGCCTGACGTGCGACAGCGAGGACTTCTACAACTCGGAGTGCCACACCAACGCGATCTTCCTGCCGAAGCTCGAGAAGGGCAACACGCAGTATATCGGCTTCTTCCATACGGGCGCCTACCAGGAGGCGCTGGGCGGCTTCGGCGGCATCCAGCACTGCCTGATCCCCGCGCCGAAGCACGTCATCATCGACCGCGACAAGTCCGACAACGAGTACTACACGCGCCTGTTCGCCAAGGAGCAGTCCTACCGTTCGATGCTCCGCATCCTCGGCTACTGACACCGCGAGGGGGGGGGTGAGCTGATGCGCTTCGGCCAATCGGCGCGATCCGGCCATCGCCTGCGGGGCGGCCATCGCCTGCGGGGCGGCCAGCCTGCGGTTCGGCCAATCTGCGGTTCGGCCAATCTGCGGTTCGGCCAATCTGCGGGGCCCGACTTCCGCTCCGACCGTTTTATAGAGGAGCCCGGCAAAATGCCGGGCTCCTCCTTGTTTGTCCCGCCGCCCGGGCAAATCCGAAGCCGGTTCGCACGAGGCGGACCATCCTGTTTTTTATATTATTTTTTATACATTTGTCCGGACTAACCGATCACAACACGATGAGACGCAAATTGCTGACCACCCTTCCGCTGCTGCTTGCACTGCTCGGCAGCGCCGCCGCATCGGCGCAAACCGCACCGGCCGCACCGCCGGCGCAAACGACACCATCGACGCAACGGGCTCCGGCCGGACAGGCACAACCGGCAGCCGACGGCAGTGAAGCCATCCGGGCCTGCTACGCGGAGTACCTGAACGACATGCTCCACGGCGGCAACCGTCGGGGCGATACGCTGCTGCGGGAGATGCTGACGCCCGAATGCTACGAATGGTTCTACCGCGAGGTGGAAGCCACGGATGCCAATCCGCTTCTCCGCGCACAGGACACCACGGAGGATGTACTCGCCACGCTGACGGTCGAGCCGCTCGGCGGCGACTGGTACATGGTCCGCTACCGCTGGTGGCGCACCGACACCAGACAGATCGAGATTCCGCTGAAGGCGCAGCGGATCGACGGCCGCTGGCGGATCGTCCGCATCACGCCGATAGACGGCGGCAACCGCTACGGCGACTGACCGGATACCTCTCGCGTCGCACCACACGACAAGGCAAATTTACGGGCGGAGCGTGCTCTTCCGCCCGTTTTTTTGCGGCCGACAGCGTGGAATCAGCCCAAAAATTCCTACCTTGCGACCCCGAAACGGGCATAAAACGGACACAATGGAGCAACGGAGGAGCAGGAAAAGCGGGTATGGGAGACGAATGGTCCGGGGCATGCTGGCCCTGCTGGCCGCGTCGGTGTGGACAGGAGCCGCAGCACAGGAGCCTGCCGGCAACGGGCCGGGCAGCGTACCGGACAACCTGCCGGGCAAAAAGTTTATCCACCGGCTCGGCGTCGAGTACCGTCCCGAATACATCTTCCCGTCTAATCCCTTTGTGGCCGGGCGCAACGCCTCCGGGCAGCCGATCGACTTTGCGCAGTCGCTGCATCTGCGCTACGCACTGCAATACCGGCCCGAAACCGCCGCGGCGCGCATCTACGGCGACGTCTACCAGGGCATCGGCATCGCCCGCTACGACTTCGGCAGTCCCAGCGAAACCGGCGACCCGGTGGCCGTCTACCTCTTCCAGGGGGCGCGCATCGCCCGCCTGGCGCCGCGCCTCACGCTCCATTACGAGTGGAACTTCGGCCTCTCGTTCGGCTGGCACCCCTACCATTCCGACACAAACAGCTGGAACGGCATGACGGGGTCGCGCCTGAACGCCTACCTCAACGTCGACTTCTACCTGCGCTGGGCACTCTCGCAGCGCGTGGGGCTCGTCGTCGGGCCGACACTCACCCACTTCTCGAACGGCAACACCAAATTCCCCAACGCCGGGCTCAACACCGTCGGGACGAAGGTCGGCCTGACGTGCGATCTGGGCACACCGGCCGATGCCGTCCGGCAGCCGCAGGCCGTGCGCCCGCCCTTTCCGCGGCACATGAGCTACGACCTCACCCTCTTCGGATCGTGGCGCCGCAAGGGCATCCGGCTCGACGGGCGGCTGATCCCCTCGCCCGAGGCCTACCCCGTCGCGGGCATCAGCTTCGCGGCGATGTACAACTTCGGCTACCGGTTCCGCGCGGGCCTCGCCGCCGACGGCGTCTACGACGGCAGCGCCAACGTCCGCACCGAAGACTACATCGTCGGCTGGGGCGAGGAGGACCCCGGCTACACCTTCCACAAGCCCGGCATCGACCGGCAGTTGAGCCTCGGGCTCTCGGCCCGCGCCGAGTTCGTCATGCCGCTCTTCACCGTCGGCATCGGCATCGGCGCCAACGTCCTGCACAAGGGCGGCGACCTGGCGGCCGTCTACCAGCTCGTGTCGCTCAAGATCGCCGCGACACGCAGCACCTACCTCCACATCGGCTACAGCCTGCAGAACTTCCGCGACCCCAACTTCCTGATGCTCGGCATCGGATACCGCTTCAACAACCGCACGCCCCGTCTGCGGTAGGCCGCCGGCGAAGGAGCCCGATTTATTTGGCGGCTCCGATCCGTTGCATTATCTTTGCAGGCAAAACGGAGCGCCATGCAGATCACCAAAGCCGAATTCAAATGCTCCTCGGAGCGCATCACGCAGGTTCCGAAGGACGACCTGCGCGACATCGCCTTCATCGGACGCAGCAACGTGGGCAAGTCGTCGCTCATCAACATGCTCACCGGCCGCAAGGGGCTGGCCAAGGTCTCGGCGACCCCGGGCAAGACGCGGCTCATCAACCACTTCCGCATCGACGACCGCTGGTACCTGGTCGACCTGCCGGGCTACGGCTACGCCCGCACCTCGAAGACGCAGCGCGGCGAGTTCTCGAAGCTCATCACCGACTACGTCCTGCGCTGCGAGAAGATGCACTTTCTGTTCGTACTGGTCGACATCCGCCTCGAACCCCAGGTGATCGACCTGAACTTCATCCGCCTGCTCGGCGAGCACGGCGTGCCCTTCGGCCTGATCTTCACCAAGGCCGACAAGCTCTCGCGTGCGCAGGCGCAGCGCAGCGTCGACCGCTACCGCGCCGCCCTCTCCGAAGAGTGGGAGGAGCTGCCGCCGATGCTGGTCAGCTCGTCGGCCGACGCCTCGGGACGCGACGCGATCCTCGACCTGATCGGCGAATGTCTGAAAGTTTGATTCTTTGTTGAAAAAACACCCGACGAAAAGACTGTTTTTTCATCCTATTGTCCTATCTTTGCAACATCTTATAATATCCCGCTGTTATGGCAATCCACAAAATCAAAATTTTCACCGGCCGCGGTTCCGAGTACCTGGCCGAGAAGATCGCGGCGAGCTTCGGCACCACGCTCGGGCAATCGGAGGTGCTGAAGTTCAGCGACGGCGAGTTCCAGCCCTGCTACAACGAGTCGATCCGCGGCTGCACGGTATTCATCATCCAGTCGACCTTCCCGCCCTCGGACAACCTCATGGAGCTGCTGATGATGATCGACGCCGCACGCCGCGCCTCGGCCTACAAGGTCGTGGCCGTGATCCCCTACTTCGGCTGGGCACGGCAGGACCGCAAGGACCGCCCCCGCGTGCCTATCGGCGCCAAGCTCGTCGCCAACCTGCTCATGGCCGCCGGTGTGGATCGCATCATGACGATGGACCTGCATGCCGACCAGATCCAGGGATTTTTCGACATTCCCGTCGACGCACTCTACGCCAGCGGCATCTTCATCCCCTACATCCAGAGCCTGCAGATCGAGGACCTCTCGATCGCCGCGCCCGACATGGGCGGTGCCAAGCGCGCCAACACCTACGCCAAGCTGCTCGGCACGCCGATCATCATCTCGCACAAGGAGCGCGCCAAGGCCAACGTCGTGGGCAAGATGACCGCCATCGGTGAGGTCGAGGGCCGCAACGTGCTGATCGTCGACGACATGATCGACACGGCCGGCACGATCTGCATGGCTGCCGACATGCTCATGTCGCGCGGCGCGAAGAGCGTGCGCGCGGCGATCACCCACCCCGTCCTCTCGGGTCCGGCCTACGAGCGCATCAACGACAGCGCCCTGCAGGAGGTGATCGTCACCGACACCATTCCGCTCAACCCCAACAAGGACCTGCACAAGTTCACGGTGCTGTCGGTCGCCGACATCTTCGCCGACGTCATCGAACGCGTGCACAACTACAAGGAGATCTCCTCAATCTTCTTCAAGTAACCGGCCCGACCGGCATAGACACAGGCGCGGGGAATACACCGATGTATTCCCCCGCGCCTGTTTTGTGTGTCTGTCCCGACGGAAACAGCCCCGCCACCGGACCCGTAAATTTTGCTGCAGCACCGCCCGACGGGCCAAAATACCGCGCCGAGCCGAAACACTGCTCGACGAGCCGAAACATCGCCGCCGGTCTGCGCCCTGCTACTTGAGGGGCGAATCCGGCTCCCGGGACATCACCAGATAGAACATCCGGTCGAGGAAGGCCGGGGCGAACTTCTTGACAAAATATGTCGCACGCCCCTCGATCTCCATCAGGCAGAGCCGCTTGCGGCGCAGGATGCCGCGCCCCACGATGCGGGCTACCTGCTCGGCAGTCATCATCTTCGACTCGTCGCGCGGCGTCTCGCCCTGCTGCGACCCGTTGGCCGTGAGGGCCGAGAAGCGGACGTTCGAGGCCGTGAAGCCCGGGCAGGCGATCATCACGTGCAGCCCCTTCTTGAGATTTTCGATGCGCAGCGTCTCCAAGAAGCCCGTCATGGCGTACTTCGAGGCCGAGTAGCCGGTGCGGCCGGGCAGTCCGTGCAGACCCGCCACCGACGAGATGCCGACGATCGAACCCTTCGTCGCCTGCAGGTAGGGCAACGCGTACTTGCAGCAGTTGACCGCACCCCAGAAATTCACATCCATGAGGCGGTGGAGCACCGAGAGCTCCACGTCGTCGAAAATCGCACGCATCGAGAGCCCGGCGTTGCAGATCAGCACGTCGATGCGTCCATACTCGCGCACGGCCGTTTCGATGAGCTCGCGGCACTGGTCGGGTACCGTGACATCCACGCCGCAGTAGACGGCCTGACCGCCCTGTGCGCGGATCTCCCCCACGATGAGCTGGAGCTTCTGCACGCTGCGGGCCCCCAGCACCACGCGGGCGCCCTGCGCGGCGTAGACCCGCGCCATCGCCTCACCGATGCCCGACGAGGCGCCGGTGATGACGATCACCTTCTCCTTGAGTGTCTTCTTCATATGTTATTGTTGTTGTTTTTCCGTCGTCGATTCGCTCTCCTTTCCGCCGATCTCCACACACAGCCCGTCCCAGGCCAGATGCACACCCGCGGGGAGCGTCGGCTCCGTCTCCGCATAGCGGCCGATCTCGTGCGACATGTGCGTGAGGTAGGCCACGCGCGGCGCGACGCGCCGGATGAGCGCCAGGGCCTCCGCCACGTTGAAATGCGACGGGTGCTCCTTGAAACGCAGGGCATTGACCACCAGGGTGTCCACCCCGGCGAGCTTCTCCACCTCGGCATCCTCGATCGTCTTGAAGTCGGTCAGGTAGGCCAGCGGCCCGATGCGGTAGCCCGTCACGGTGAAACGCTCGGAGTGGTGGCCCGAAACGGGGATGATCTCCACGCCGCAGACCGTAAAGGGGCGCGCAACGTCGATCTCGTGCAGTTCGATCTCCGGCACGCCGCGGTACTTGTCCTGCTCGAAGGCGTAGTCGAAATCCTTGCGCACGCACGCCAGCGTCCGCGGTGCGGCGTAGATGTCCACCCGGTGGATCGTCGGCGGGTAGTCGACGAAGTTGAAGGCCCGCACGTCGTCCAGACCGCCGATGTGGTCCTTGTGCTCGTGCGTGAGCAGAATGCCGTCGATGTGCCGCACGCCCGTGCGGAGCATCTGATAGCGGAAGTCGGGCCCGGCGTCGATAATCAGCCGCACACCGCGCGTCTCGACCATGGCCGAGGTGCGCAGCCGCCGGTCCCGCCGGTCGTCCGACGTGCAGACCGCACAGCGGCATCCGATGACGGGCACGCCCTGCGAAGTGCCGGTTCCCAGAAAGGTGAGTTTCATGACGGCAAAATTAATAAAAATATGTCAACGGCGCACCGCGTGGCGGAAGATTCGCCGCCCGGGCGCCCGCCATGCGAGCTGCGGGCCGTCACACGGTGCCGCCGTTGATCCTCAAGCGGGTCCGACGGCCGCCTCCCGACCCGGATTCTCCCTTGCAGCCCCGGCAATCGCCGCCTGCCATGCGGACCAGCCCACCTTGCAGACCCGGCAACCGCCGCCCGCCCGTCATGCCGCCCTTCCTCCATACAGACCCAACCGCTGCCGCACGACGCAGGCGGTCCCTCGTAAAACAGACGGTTGTTCCACGTTCACGGCCCTGCCGCCCCCCTCCACAGCCAAAAGGAATAGAGGGGCATCCGGAAGGGCCCGCAGTTGGCAGGGGTCGCAGAGGGGAGGGGCGCAATCGGAAGAGCCCGCAGCCGTATCCGGCAGGACTGCGGGTGGCAGGATCCGCAGCCGGAAAGCCGGCGAGTGACAGGACACAGCCGGAAGAGCCCGCAATTGGCAGGGGTCGCGGAGGGAAGGGGTCGCGGAGGGAAGGGACTACGGAAGGGAGGGGTGCAATCGGAAGGCCCGCAGCCGTATCCGGCATGGGCCTGCGGAGAGTCTGGCGGAGTTTTTTCGCGGGCTTTGTACCATTTGCAAGCCTAAATATACGTTTTGAAAGGGTACAAACGGCTTCGCAGCCCTATTTTTATTTCCGGAAGCGGTTCACGCCGCGACCACACACCCATCAAATACAACCCGTCGCGGCGCCGCGGCAACGCAGCGCCCCCGCGGGCGGAAGCAGGGACCGGCATCCTCTGCGCCTGGAGGATTCCCTCCCCTTCCGCCCTTCAGTACGGCACCCGGAGACACACGGATCCGGGTGTCGTTTTGTCGGGTCATAGTCGTATTGTCGGGACATATTTGTATGTTCGTATTTTTTTTCGTACCTTGTAGGAATGATACTCTACGCCCTCATCTATTTCCTCAACGGAATCTCCCTCGCCTTCTTCATCACGGCGGGCATGCGGATGTTCTTCTACGCCCGCAGGACCGGCTCCCGGCCCCACCTGCTCTTTGCCATCTGCCTGGGTTGGATGGCCCTGATCCAGGTCAAGGAGTTCTTCTGCAACTTCATCCCCTTCTACAACTACGAGGTGCTCGGCCCCGCCTTCACCTTTCCCGATCTGTTCACGCTGCCGCTGCTCTCGCTCTTCTTCTTCGAGCTGGTCATGCCCGGACGCATCAACCTGCGCTACGCCCTGCGGCTGCTCGCGCCGTTCGCGCTGCTCGGCGGCACCTACCTCGTCGGGCTCCTCTTCTTCGACAGGACGATCTACCTGTCGCTCGACGAAGTGATCGACGACCTGCCCGCCCTGCTGCCCGCGACACTGCTCCTCTATGTCGTCTACGCCGCCGGATACTGCATCTTCGCCTTCATCCGCATCGTGCGCTTCTCGCTCCTCTACACCGAGCAGATCGCCCAGGCCTACTCCTTCACCGAGCGCATCCACCTGCGCTGGATGCGCTGGATGGCCGGCATTCTGGCCTTCTACCTGATCTCCTACATCGGCATCATCGCCTTCACCACCTCGGAGAACTACATCGTCTTCACCTTCGCCCTCTCGCTCGCCGTCTGGGGCGTGCTCTACGGCTGTGTCATCCAGTACCGCATCCCGAAGATCATCCTCAACTACTGGCGGTCGCAGCCCGCACGCGAACAGCAGCCCGAAGAGAACGTCTCGGAGAAGAACGAACGGATCGAAGCCCTGCGGGCGCAGGTGGCCGAGGCCATCGACACGCGGCGGCTCTACCTCAATCCGGGGCTGACGATCGTCGACATGGCGGCCGAATGCGGTACGAACCGCACGCACCTCTCGCAGTTCTTCAACAACGAGCTGGGCCTCTCGTTCCGCGACTACATCAACCGCTGCCGCGTGGAGCACGCCGTGCGGCTGATGGCCGAACACAACTACAAGATCGAGGAGCTGGCCCTGCTCGCCGGATTCGGCAGCACGACGACCTTCTACCGGGCCTTTGCCAAGGAGAAGGGGGAGACGCCCCAGCGGTGGCAGGAGCAGCACGCCCAATCCAAAGCGCAGCCGGCGGAGTCCACCGCCCTGCCCGGAGCGGAGACGCAGGCGGAAGAGCTGCCGGAAAAGGTCGGTGCCGCAGCCACGGTCGAATAGCCGGACCTCCGCCCATTCGATCCGGCTTGCCGTGCCCCTCATCCAGGCTGTCGCGCCGAGCCGCCCGTCCAGGCCCGATCCTCACTGCCCGACCAATCCCCCGCCCGATCCAACAACCCCGCCCAGCTCGCCCGTCCTCCCCTTCCGGCCGACCCGGCCGCCGGACTACCGCCGCCAAACTGCCGCCGCCAAACTGCCGCCGCCAAACTGCCGCCGCCAAACTGCCACTGCCGGGCAACTTTTCACCCTCCCCGGCCATACGCCCGACAGGTGCATCCGTCGCGTCAAAAGGGGCATTGCGAAACAAACTCGAAAACTTTTTTGGTTTTTTGAGTTTTATTTTTATATTTGTATCCGGATCAACAAGGCAGGATCATGACTCAGAAGGAACGGATCGTCGAACAGGCCATGCGCATGTTCGCGACACAGGGCATCAAGGCGGTGCGCATGGATGACATCGCCCGCCAGCTGGGCGTTTCAAAACGCACGCTCTACGAACTCTTCGGCGACAAGGAGGGGCTGTTGTATCTGGCGCTGAACTGCTATTTTGAACACACGCGCCGCCGTCGCGAGGCGCTTACGGAGGGTGCGCGCAACGTGCTCGAGGCCCTCTTCATGGTCCTGACCGACGTGCTGGACTCCGCCGGCGAGGCCAACCGCATGCTCGACAACCTGCGGAAGTTCTACCCTGCGGTCTACGACCGCTACACGAAGGAGGGCACCGCAAAGACGCGCAGCGATTTCGGCAAGATGCTTGAAAGGGGTATCGCCGAAGGGCTCTTCATCGACCGTTTCAACATGGACCTCGCCATTACGGTCCTCTACTATACGGCCTCGGCCATCGTCTCGCGCAAGGACCTGCTGCTACCCGAGGGGATGACCGAACGCGAGGCCTTCGTGCAGATCGTCAGCAACTTTTTCCGCGGCATCGCGACGGCCAGGGGACTGGAGCTCGTGGACGACTACCTGAAACGCTACGACCCCGCCCACAGCAGGACAAAATGAACAGCCATCCACCGTCATGAAAAGAACGATCCTGACTCTTCTGCTGCTGCTCGGCACATTCGCCGCCCGGGCGCAGCTGCGGCTGACGCTCGACGACGCGCTCCGGCTGGCCCTGAGCGAGAACCCCACGATCCGCATGGCGGAGATGGAGGTCGAGCGCTACGACTACGTCAAGCGCCAGACGTGGGGCGCCCTGCTGCCGCAGGTCTCGGTGAGCGGGCAGCTCAACCACAACTTCATCGTGCAGCAGATGTCGAAGGGCTTCTCGCTCGGCAACGACCCCTACACGACCGTAAGCGGTGCGGTGGACGCCTCGCTGCCGCTCTTCGCCCCGCAGGTCTACCGCATGCTGCGGCTCAACGCCGCACAGATGGCCTCGGCCGTCGAGGCGGCACGCGCATCGCGCATCGACCTGGTCGCCGAGGTCAAAAAGGCCTTCTACAACATCCTGCTGGCCGAGCAGTCGCTCGCCGTGCTGCACGAATCGGAGGCCACGGTGCGCCGCACGGTCGAGGATACGCAGTTGCAGTACGACCACGGCCTGGCCTCGGAGTACGACCTGCTCACGGCCGAGGTGCAGTTGAGCAACCTGCGCCCGGCGATCCTGCAGACCGAAACCTCGATCCGCCTGGCGAAACTCCTGCTCAAGATGTACCTCTCGATTCCCGAGGAGGTCGAGATCGAGGCGGCGGGCGAGCTGGACGCCCTGCGCGGCGAGGTGCTTGCCGGCACCGACGGCCTGACCTCCGACCTCGGGGAGAACAGCGACCTGCGGCAGCTCGAACTGCAGGAGGAGATGCTCCGCCTCCAGCTGCGGGCCGAGAATGCGGGCCGCCTGCCGACGCTCGGCGCCTTCGGCAACTTCACGCTCACGGGCAACAACATGGGCACGGTGAAGTTCGACATGGCGGGCGGCGGCATGTCGAGCATCAAGGACGGCTACTTCTGGCAGCATCCCCTCTACGCCGGGGTGCGCCTCTCGGTGCCGCTCTTCGCGGGGCTCGTGAAGGCCAACCGCGCGCGGGAGCTGCGCAACCAGATCGCGCAGATCGCCCTTCAGCGCGACTATGCGCGGCAGCAGCTCGACGTGCAGCTGCGCTCGGCGCTCAACGACCTGATGACGGCGCGCGAGACGATGTTCGCGCAGGAGAAGACCGTCGCCCAGGCCCGCAAGGCCTACCGCATCTCCGACACGCGCTACCGCGCGGGTGCCGGAACGATCCTGGAGCTCAACTCCGCGCAGCTGGCGCAGACGCAGGCCCAGCTCAACTATTCACAGGCCATCTACGACTACCTCTCGGCCAAGGCCGAGTACGACCGCCTCATCGGCCGCGAAGAGTAGCCGCAAACCCGTAAACGGACATGAACGCTATGAACCGAATCCTGATTCCGATCGTTGCCGCCGCTGCCGCCGCCCTTGCGGCCTGCGGCGGGAGCCGCACCGCGGCCGATACGCAGACCGACGTGCGGGTGCTGACCCGCTGCGCGGCGGCCGAGGCGGACACCGTGCACCTGACGGAGGTCTTCACCTCGGAGATCGAGCCCTTCCGCGAGAACGACATCACGCCGGCAGCCTCGGGCGTACACATCGACCGCATCCTGGTCGACGTGGGCGACGCCGTGCGCGAGGGCGACCTGCTCGTGACGCTCGACCCGACGCAGTACACGCAGCAGCTCGTGCAGCTGCGCACGATCGAGGACGACTACAACCGCCTGCTGCCCGTCTACGAGGCGGGCGGCATCTCGGCGCAGCAGATCCAGCAGGCGCGCGCCCAGCTCGACGTGCAGCGCGAGGTGGTCGCCAACCTCCGGCGCAACATCGAGTACCGCTCGCCGCTGACGGGCGTGGTCACGGCGCGCAACGCCGAGGCCGGGGACCTGCTCACCGGACAGCCGATCCTGCACGTGATGCAGATCGACCCGCTGAAGGTCGTGGTCAACATCTCCGAACAGTACTACCCGGCCGTGCGGGTCGGCATGCCCGTCGACCTGCGCGTGGACATCTTCCCCGACAGGACGTTCGCCGGGAAGGTCTCGCTCATCTATCCGGCCCTCGACGCCGCGACGCGCACCTTCAAGGTCGAGGTCGAGGTGCCCAACGCACACGGGACGCTGCGCCCGGGCATGTACGCCCGCACGACTTTCGACATGGGTGAAAAGTGCGGCACGCTCGTACCGGACGTCGCCATCCAGAAGCAGGTCGGCACGGCCGAACGCTACCTCTACGTCATCGTCGGCGACACGGTGGCCGAACGCCGGGCCGTCGAACCCGGGCGCCAGGTCGGCGACCGCGTGGACATCCTGCGCGGCGTGGCGCCGGGCGAGCGGGTCGCCACGACGGCCCTCTCGCGGCTCTACGACGGAGCCCGGGTCGAACTGGCGGCGGAGTAGCGCCGCACAGTCCGACGTCCAACGCAACGTTCAACCCGTCAGAGAGCCCCTTCCGCCATGAAAATCTACGAAAGTGCCGTTCGCAAACCGATCTCCACGGTCCTGCTCTTCGTCGGCGTGATGGTCTTCGGACTCTTCTCGCTGTCGCGACTCTCCGTGGACCAGTATCCCGAGATCGAGATTCCCCAGATCTCGGTCATCACGATGTATCCGGGCGCCAATGCCGCCGACATCGAGACCAACATCACGCGCGTGCTCGAGGACAACCTCAATACGGTGAACAACCTCAAGAAGCTGACCTCCAAGTCGCAGGACAACGTCTCGATGATTACCGTCGAGTTCGAGTACGGCTCCGACCTGAACGAGGGGGCCAACGAGATCCGCGACGTCGTCTCGCGCGTGCAGTCGATGCTGCCCGACGAGGTGGACTACCCGACGATCTTCAAGTTCTCGACCTCGATGATGCCGATCATGATGCTTGCCGTGACGGCCGAGGAGAGCTATCCGGCCCTGAGCAAGATTCTCGACGACAAGCTGGTCAACGTCCTCAACCGCGTCGACGGCGTGGGCGCCGTGTCGGTCATCGGCGCGCCGGAGCGCGAGGTGCAGGTCAACGTCGACCCCACGAAGCTCGACGCCTACGGTCTGACGGTCGAGCAGCTCGGACAGATCATCGCCGCCGAGAACGTCAACATCCCGAGCGGCACGATCGACATCGGCAACAACACCTTCAACGTCAAGGCCGACGGGGAGTTCGACCTCTCGGACGAGCTGCGCCGCGTCGTGGTCTCGAACGCCGGGGGCCGCACGGTGATGCTCACCGACGTGGCCGAAATCCGCGACACGCTCGAAAAGGCGACGATGGACGAGCGCGTGAACGGCCAGCGGGGCGTGCGCGTGATGTTCCAGAAGCAGTCGGGCGCCAACACCGTGAACATCGTCCACGAGATCCAGCGGCGCCTGCCCGCCATCGAGCAGTCGCTGCCCCGCGACGTGAAGATGGAGCTCATCTTCGAGGGGTCGCAGGAGATCACCGACGCCATCGACTCGCTCTCGGAGACGGTGCTCTACGCCTTCCTGTTCGTCGTCCTCGTGGTCATGATCTTCCTCGGGCGGTGGCGCGCCACGCTCATCATCTGCATGACGATCCCCGTGTCGCTGATCTGCTCGTTCATCTACCTCTTCGCCACGGGCTCGACGCTCAACATCATCTCGCTCTCGTCGCTCTCGATCGCCATCGGCATGGTCGTCGACGACGCCATCGTCGTGCTGGAGAACATCACCACCCACATCGAGCGGGGTTCGAGCCCCAAGGAGGCGGCCATCTACGCCACCAACGAGGTGTGGCTCTCGGTCATCGCCACGACGCTCGTCGTCGTCGCGGTCTTCATGCCGCTGACGATGGTCCCCGGCATGGCGGGCATCCTCTTCCGCGAGCTGGGCTGGATCGTCTCGATCGTCGTCTGCGTCTCGACGACCGCGGCCATCACGCTCACGCCGATGATGTCGGCCTACCTGCTCCGCCGCGAGGGCGGCGTGCACGACTACCGGGGGCTGGGCGTCATCTACAAGCCCGTCGACCGGGCACTGGCGTGGCTCGATGCCGCCTATGCGCGGGCGCTCGGCTGGGTCGTCGGCCACCGCCGCATCTCGGTCTTCTCGATGATGGGGCTCTTCGTCCTCTCGCTGGGGCTCATTACGCAGGTGCCCACCGAGTTCTTCCCGCCGTCGGACAACAGCCGCATCGCCGCCACCGTCCGGCTCGAGCAGAACCTCTCGGTCGAGTATACGGCCCGCATCGCGCGGCAGATCGACAGCATCCTCTACGCCGAATTCCCCGAGGTGCGCCTCGTCTCGGCTTCGGCCGGTGCGAACTCCTCGGACAACGCCTTCGCGGCGATGCAGACCACCGGGTCGCACATCATCAACTACAACATCCGCCTCGCGGAGGTCGAGACGCGCGACCGCTCGATCTACACGATCTCCGACCTGCTGCGCCGCAAGCTGGACCGCATTCCCGAGATCCGCGAATACACGGTGACCCCCGGCGGGCAGATGGGCAACATGAGCGGTTCGTCGACTGTCGACATCAAGGTCTTCGGCCACGACATGGAGCTCACGAACGCCATCGCCACGGACCTGCGCGACCGCATGGCACAGCTCGAGGGCACGCGCGACGTGCGGCTCTCGCGCGAGGACCTGCGCCCGGAGTACAACGTCGTCTTCGACCGCGACCGCCTCTCCTACTACGGCATGAACAGCGCCACGGCGTCGCAGGCCGTGCGCAACCGCATCGACGGCCTCGTGGCGTCGAAGTACCGCGAGGACGGCGACGAGTACGACATCGTCGTGCGCTATGCCGAGCCCTTCCGCACGCGCGTGGAGGACATCGAGAACATCACGCTCCACAATGCGCAGGGTCGCCCCGTGAAGCTGCGCGAGGTGGGCCGCGTGCAGGAGGAGTTCGCCGCGCCGGAGATCCAGCGCGAAAACCGTCAGCGCGTCATCACGGTCGAGTCGTCGCTCGGCGCGGGCGTGGCGCTGGGCGACGTGGTGGCCGAGGCGCAGCGGCTCATCGACGACTACCCGCTGCCCGACGGCGTCGATCTGGAGCTCGGCGGCACGGTCGAGGATCAGGGCGACGCCTTCTCCGACCTGGGCATGCTGTTCGTGCTCATCATCCTGCTGGTCTACATCGTCATGGCCACGCAGTTCGAGTCGCTGAAGTTCCCCTTCATCATCATGTTCACCATCCCGTTCGCCTGCACGGGCGTCTTCCTGGCGCTGTGGATGACCTCCACGCCGCTGTCGCTCATCGCCCTGATCGGCGCCATCATGCTCGTCGGCATCGTCACGAAGAACGGCATCGTGATGGTCGACTACATGAACCTGCTCATCGAACGCGGCGCGGAGGTCTCCGAGGCCGTCGTCGCCGGCGGCAAGAGCCGTCTGCGTCCGGTGCTCATGACCTCGTTCACGACGATCCTCGGCATGCTGCCGCTGGCCATCGGCACGGGCGCCGGGTCGGAGACGTGGCAGCCGATGGGCATCGCCGTGATCGGCGGCCTGACCTTCTCGACGATCCTGACGCTCTTCATCGTGCCGGCGCTCTACTCGATTCTGGTCAACCGCTCGCAGCGCAAGGCCCGCGAGAAGCAGGCCCGCCTCGCCGCGGCGCAGGGCGCGGACAACCGATAAATGCAAAACAACCCATGAAAGCAGTATTTCTCTCCTACAACCAGGCGCTGACCGACCGCGTGAACGCCATTCTGGACGGACAGGGCATCCGCGGCTTCACGCGCTGGGCGCTGACCGAGGGGCGCGGATCGGTCGACGGCGAACCGCACTACGGCACGCATGCGTGGCCCTCGGTAAACGCCTCGATCCTGGCCATCGTCGGTGACGAGCAGGTCGCGCCGCTGCTCGAAGCCTTCCGCGCGATGGACGAGGCGACGCCCATGCAGGGATCGCGCGCCTTCGTCTGGAACATCGAGCAGGCGATGTAACCGTACCGCTCCCACGCCGTGTGCACCCCCGCCGGGGCCCCATCAGAGCGCTCCGCCTCCCCTCCTCCGACAACGGAAGAGCCCGGACGTTGATCGTCCGGGCTCTTTTTGCACGTTGACGCGCGGGGCACGTCAGGCGACCGTGGCGTTCTCGAGCTTGCGCATGATCGAGAAGATGAAGAGCGCCGAAAGCAGGCACAGCACGATCAGCACGCTCCAGACCATCCACAGCGCCATGCCGCTTCCCCAGAGGTAGCCGATGAGCGACGTGGCGTAGTTGCCGATGGCCGTGGCGGCGAACCAGCAGCCCATCATCATGCCCTTGTACTTCGGGGGCGCCACCTTCGAGACGAACGAGATACCCATCGGCGAGAGGAGCAGCTCGGCGAAGGTCAGCACCAGATAGGTCGAGATCAGCCAGTTCTGCGACACGAACATGTTGCTCGCACCGGCAGCCTTCACCTCGGCAGGCGACATCAGACCCATCGAGCCGATCGTCAGGATGAGGAAGCCGCCGGCGGCGATAATCATGCCCAGTCCGATCTTGCGCGGGGCCGAGGGCTCCTTGCCGCGGCGGGCGAGCGCCGTGAAGATGGCCACCGAGATCGGGGTCAGACCCACGACATAGAAGGGGTTGAACTGCTGGAACTCCTGCGGCAGGATGTGCACCGGATCGGGCGTGATCGTGTAGCGGTAGATCAGTACGCCGACGGCTACGGCCACGGCGGCGGCGCTGATGATCTTGCCGCGTCCCTTGTCCGACTGGAAGAAGCCCACCAGACCGTAGACGCCGACGAGCACCAGCACGAGGTTGAAGATGTCGAAGCCCATGCGCGTGACGCCCGTAGCCTCGGAGGTCGTGTAGTCGCGGGCGAAGAAGGTCATCGTCGAGCCGTTCTGGTGGAAGGCCATCCAGAAGAAGATCACCACGGCGAAGACAAGCATCAGGGCCGTGATGCGCGACTTGGTCTGCGCGGGGGTCAGCTCGGCGGCCTTGACACCGGCGGCCGAAGCGGCGGCGGCCTGCTGCTTGGCCGTCACGTCGGCATGCTTGAAGGTCTTGCGGAAGCCGACATAGATCAGGTAGGAGATGACAAGCGAGATGCACGCCACGCCGAAGCCCATGTTGTAGGCGCCGGAGAGCTTCTCGATGTAGTGGTGCGAGAACTCGCCCAGATCGGAGGCCGAAGCACCCATCGACGCGGCCAGCTCCTGCAACTTGGCCAGCGGCTCGGCCGGCATCTTGTCGCCCAGCTCCATGTACTGGTGCGCGAGGGCCGGAATCTGTCCGTTGTAGACCAGGCCGTCCTGCGCGAGGAAGTGGTTGGTGATCCACGTGGCCATCGACGGCGCGAACATCGCACCGATGTTGATCGCCATGTAGAAGATCGAGAAGGCGTTGTCGCGCTTGGCCTGGTAGGCCGGATCGTCGTAGAGGTTGCCCACGAGCACCTGGAGGTTACCCTTGAAAAGGCCCGTACCGCAGGCGATGAGCGCCAGTGCGCCGAACATCAGCGCCTTGCCCGCAAAGCCCGGTCCCGTCGGGATGGAGAGCAGCGCATAGCCGCCGAACATCACGAAAATTCCCAGCGTGACCATCTTGCCGAAGCCGAACTTGTCGGCCAGAATGCCGCCGAAGAAGGGCATGAAGTAGACCGCGGCGAGGAAAATACCGTAAATCTGGGTGGTTGCGGCCTCGGTGTAACCGAATTTCGCCTGCAGGAAGAGCGTGAAGATCGCAAGCATCGTGTAGTACCCGAACCGCTCACCCGTATTGGCGAGAGAGAGGGCGTACAAACCTTTGGGTTGTCCTTTGAACATAGTTGTTTTTTGGTTTTAGAGGTGATTCTGGTTTTGTCCGAGGACAAATATAGAAAAATTTTGATTATATTTGTATAAAACCCCACCCCGTTATGGAAAAAACCCCCGAAATACTTCCGATCGTCGAACGCGACGAATGGCTGCGCCCCGTTGCCGGCGCCATCGCCGCCCGACACCGCCGCTACCTCGACAAGCTCGCCGAGATCGAACGCGGCGCCGGTTCGATCGTCGACTACGCCAACGGCTACCGCTACTACGGCTGGCAGTGGGACGAGACGCTCGACGGCTGGTGGCTGCGCGAGTGGCTGCCCGGCGCCGAGGATGTCTACGTCTTCGGCGACTTCAACAACTGGCAGCGCACCGAAATCCGCATGCACAAGGACGCCGCGGGCGTCTGGAGCGCCTTTTTCCCCGCGGCGATGTACCGCGACCGCCTGACGCACGGCTCGCTCTACAAGATCCACGTCCACGGCCAGAACGGCTGGCTCGACCGCATTCCGGCCTATGCGCGCCGCGTCGTGCAGGACGACGCCACGAAGAACTATACGGCGCAGTTCTGGAACCCCGCCGAGCCGTTCGACTGGCGCGGCGACGCCTTCGACGCCTCGCGGATCGGCAGCCTGCTCATCTACGAGGCCCACGTGGGCATGGCCCAGGAGCGCGAAGGCGTGGGTACCTACCGCGAATTCACCGAGAAGATCCTCCCGATCATCAAGCGCGACGGCTACAACGCCGTGCAGCTGATGGCCATCGCCGAGCACCCCTACTACGGGTCATTCGGCTACCACGTGTCGAGCTTCTTCGCCCCCTCGTCGCGCTTCGGCACCCCCGAGGAGCTCAAGGAGCTCGTGCGCCGCGCCCACGAAATGGGGCTGGCGGTCATCATGGATCTCGTGCACGCGCACTACGTCAAGAACCTCAACGAGGGAATCAACGAACTCGACGGCACGGACCACCTCTACTCGCTGCCGGGCGAGGCGGGCAACCAGCCCTACTGGGACTCGAAGCTCTTCGACTACGGGCGTCCCGAGGTGCAGCACTTCCTGCTCTCGAACGTCAAGTACTGGCTCGACGAGTACCACTTCGACGGCTTCCGCTTCGACGGCGTGACCTCGATGATCTACCACCACCACGGCTACGTCGACTTCGACAGCCGCGACCGCTTCTTCGACGGCGGGGTCAACAACGACGCACTGGACTACCTCACGCTGGCCAACCGCCTGATCCACGACTTCCGGCCCGCGGCCGTGACCATCGCCGAGGACGTGAGCGGCATGCCGGGCATGTGCAGTCCGATCGACGACGGCGGCATCGGCTTCGACTACCGCCTCGGCATGGCCATCCCGGACTTCTGGATCAAACTGCTGAAGGACGTTCCCGACGAGGAGTGGAACATCTGGGAGATGTGGTCCGTGATGACCAACCGCCTGCCCGAGGTGAAGACCGTGGCCTACGCCGAGTCGCACGACCAGGCGCTCGTGGGCGACAAAACGATCGCCTTCCGACTGATGGACAAGGAGATGTACTTCCACATGGACCGCGCGTCGGAAAACCTCATCATCGACCGCGGCATGGCGCTGCACAAGATGATCCGCCTGATGACCATCTCGACGGGCGGGCAGGCCTACCTCAACTTCATGGGCAACGAGTTCGGACACCCCGAGTGGATCGACTTCCCGCGCGAGGGCAACGGCTGGAGCTACGCCCACGCCCGGCGGCTGTGGTCGCTCTCGCGCAACAAGCTGCTGCGCTACTCGTGGCTCGGAGACTTCGACCGGGCGATGATCCGCCTCGTCAAGAAATACAAGGTGCTCGCCGACGGCTACGCCTGGAACCAGCTCATGGACGAGCAGAACAAGACGATGGTCTTCTCGCACGGGCGGCTGCTCTTCGTCTTCAACTGGCACCCCACGGCCTCGATTCCCGACTACGAGCTGCCCGTCCCGGCACCGGGACGCTACGTTCCGATCCTCTCGACCGACGAAAAGCGCTTCGGCGGGCAGGAGCGGCAGGCAATGGATGTCGAGCACTTCTCGTTCAACATCCACGGCGACGACGGCCGCGACTACCCCCGCATCCGCATCTACAACACCTCGCGCACGGCAACGGTCTACCTGCGCAAACGGTAACCACCCCGACCGCCGCACGCAGCGCCGCTCCGGCGGCACAGACAGACGGAGCACCCCGGCGAATCGTCGCCGGGGTGCTCCGTTTTCGGGCCGGAAGGTCTGCGGCGCCGGCCGGGCCGCAGGCAGGCGGAACGCAGGGGCCGCATCGGCCGAAAAGAGGCCGGATCCCATGCCGCACCTGCGCAGGACTTCGCCGCTGCTACTTCGCCGTGATGCGCCGCACGGCCTCGCCGACACGTTCGTAGAGCGACGGGAGGTCGATGTGCAGCAGGCGGCGGTTCTCGACGACCAGGCGTCCGTCGACCACGACCGTCTCGACGTCGGCGGCCTTGCCGCAGTAGACCAGGTTCGAGACAATATCGTGCACGGGCTGCAGGTGGGGCTTCCGCAGGTCGATGACGATCACGTCGGCCAGCGCCCCTTCGCGCAGCACGCCCAGCTCGCCGTCGGCACACCCCATCGCACGGGCGCCGTTGGCCGTGGCCAGCCGGAGGGCTTCGTATGCCGGCAGGACGCAGGGATCGCCCGTGGCCGACTTCTGCAGGAAGGCCGCCGTGCGCAGCTCCTCCCACATGTCGAGGTCGTTGTTCGAGCAGGTGCCGTCGGTGGCGACCGTCACCAGCGCTCCCCGTTCGATCATCCGTGCAACGGGGGCCACGCCGCTCGAGATCTTCATGTTGCTCTGCGGGTTGTGCGACACCGTAACGCCGCGATCGACGAGGGTGGCGATGTCGGCCTCGTCGACATGGACGCAGTGCGCGCCGATGCAGCGCGGCGAGAGCAGCCCCAGCCGGTCGAGGTGTCCGACAGGGGTCGCACCGTAGCGTTCGCGCACGATGCGCACCTCGTCGCGCGTCTCGGCAATGTGGGTCATCATCATCAGCCCGTAGCGGTCGCAGAGCTCCTTGCCGCGCAGCAGGTTCTCGGGCGAGACCGTATAGGGGGCATGGGGCGCCACGGCGATCCGCACGCGGTCACAGCCGGCGGCACGCTCCACGGCCCGTTCGACCTGCGGGAAGACCTCGTCGATGTTGTTGTCGAAATAGTTGCAGCCGAGCAGCGCGCGGATGCCCGTGCGCCCGGCCACCTCGACGCAGCGGTCCTGGAAGTAGTACATGTCGACGACCGACGTCACGCCGCCCAGCAGCAGCTCGGCAATGCCGAGCTCCATGCCCAGCGCCACGTCATCGGGCGTCTGCCGCGCCTCGAAGGGCCAGATGTAGTCGTGCAGCCACGACATCAGCGTGATGTCGTCGGCATAGCTGCGCTGCAGCGTCATGGCGATGTGACAATGGGTATTGACAAGGCCCGGCATGACGAGCTTGCCGCGGCAGTCGATCTCGTGCAGGTCGGGGTGTGCCGCACGGAAGTCCTCCGCCGCGGCATCCGACGCCGTGACGAGCGCAATGCGGTTGCCGACGACTCCCACCGATCCCGTAAAGGTGCGGGAGGCATCGGCCGAGCCGGTCATCGGCAGCACGGTGGCATGCGAAAAGAGAATGGCATTCATATTGTCGTATTGTGCTTCTGGTGCGGTCCGCCCGGAAGGAGGCATGCCGCCGCGCCCGCTGGCGGAGGAGGCGACGACGCCCGCGGCGGCAGGTGTTTCCTGCCGTTGCGACCGACGGACCGGACCGGGTTCGTTATTTGTATTTCACCTTGACCTTCCCGTCCCTGACCTTGGTCCGGGGCTGCTGCTCGATCGCACAGCCCTGCACGACAAGCAGGTCATCGCCCGCCTCGGCATTGGACTGGATGCGGATCACCTTGTGGAAGGTGCCCGGCTCGCTCTTGTGGGGCTGGTAGGTGATGCGGATCACCCCCTCGCCGCCCGGTGCGACGGGACGTTTCGGGAACGACGTCTTGACGCACGAGCACGACGTGATGACGCGCAGCACGACCAGCGGCTCCGTGCCCTCGTTGCGGAAGCGGAAGTCGTGCGTCACGTCGCCGCCCTTGCGCGGCACGTCGCCGACATTCCACAGCGTCTCGGCCAGGCGCAGCACCGCCCCTTCGGCAGCCGGAGCCTCCCCGGCGGCCGGAGCGGCCGGGTTGCCGGCGCTCACCGGTGCGGACGGCCGTCGGTCGTCCTGCGCACGGACGCCTGCGCAGAGCAGGCAGCAGATAAGGATCAGTAAAGTCGGTTTCATCCGATTCGGGTATTATTCCATCCGGAAAATGTAGGTTATGGTTCCGCCCTGCACGGCGGCGCGGCTCTCCGTGAAGCGGGCCTTGCGCGCGGCGGCAAGCGCCGCGTCGATCAGCGCCGCATCGCTCTCGGTCGAGCCCTTGGGTTCGTAGGCGGCGCTCGTGACCCGGCCCGCGGCGTCCACCGTCACGCGCACGACGATCTTGCCGCTCTTCGAGCCGGGATACGACGGTTTGGGCAGGGCGCCCACCAGTCCGCGGCCCTGCAACCCCTTGTCGAGCTGGTCCAGCCCGTCGGGATTGAGCCCGCGGCCCGTGCCGGAGGCTTTGTCTTCGCCCTCGGGCGCCTGCGGGTTACCCGCATTGTCGGGCTCGTCCACGCCCCCCTTGCTCATCTTGAAGAGCGCCCGCGGATTGGGTGTCTGCGTCACCTCGTCGCGGCCGTCCGCCTGGGCCGTCCGCTCCTCGGGTGCCGCCGTCTGGTGCACTCGCGGCTCCTCGGCCGTCTTCACCGGCGTGGGCGGCTCCTCGGGTTCGGTCAGCTCGATCTCCATCATCTGGCCGACGGCGGGCGCCGGACGGCTGAAGTCGAACGACACGAACGCGAACGAGCCCCCCAGCAGCAGCAGGTAGAGTGCCGCCGCCAGAAGCGCCCAGCGCCGGGGCCTGCGGTCGTTCGGATCGTAATAGTGCATGATCTATTCGGGTTGGGTCGCCGCCTGCAACTTGTAGCCGTTGCGTTTGGCGATGTTCATCACCTTGACCACCTCGTCCCAGACGACCGACTTCTCGGCGTGCAGCGAGACGGTCGGCTCCTGCTGTCCGTCGAGGCGTGCGCGCAGGGCCTGCTCCACGCCGTCGAGCGAGCCGACCTCCTGCCGCTCGACGAAGTAGCGGTAGTGGCCCTGCCCCTCGTCCTTGATCGACACCGTGGTCATCGCCTTGTCCTTGAGCTGGTTCGAGCTCTTCGGCAGCATCAGCTTCAGGGCATTGGGGTTGATGAGCGTCGTGGCGATCAGCAGGAACAGCAGCAGCAGAAACATCAGGTCGGTCATCGACGAGGCCGAGAAACTCTTGTCGACCTTCGATCCGTGTTTGATTGCCATGGTCTGCTACTTTTGAACGGGTTGATTCAGAATGTCCATGAAGGCGATCGAGTTGGCCTCCATCTGGAAGACCAGCTTCTCGATGCGCGCCACGAGGTAGTTGTAGCCGAAGTAGGCCGGGATGCCGACGATCAGACCGCCGACGGTCGTCACCATGGCCACGTACATGCCGCTGGCCAGCAGCCCGAGGTCCACCGTGCCGCCCGCGGCCGACATGTCCATGAAGGTCTGCACCATGCCGAGCACCGTGCCGAGGAAACCGATCATCGGGGCGCCGCCGGCGATCGTCGCCAGGAACGGCAGGCCGTTTTCGAGCTTCGAGACCTCGAGGTTGGCCACGTTCTCGATGGCCGACTGCACGTCGCTCATCGGACGGCCGATGCGCTCGATGCCCTTCTCGATCATGCGGGCGATCGGCGTGTCGGTCTTCTTGCAGAGGTTCACCGCCACGGCGATCTTGCCGTCGGAGATGTAGTCGCGGATACGGTTCATGAAGTTCATGTCCAGCACCGACGCCTTGCGGATGGCCAGGAAGCGCTCGACGAAGATGAAGATCGTCACGCCGCCCAGCGCCAGCAGGGGCCACATCAGCCAACCGCCCTTCGTAAAGAGGGCCCACAGACCCATGCGGGTCTCCTCACTCACGGCCACCGCTTCGGCAGCCTGCAAAAATGTCATCATAGTTCAGTTTGCGTTTGTTGTTTTTATTGTTTGTCCTGTTGTTCCGCTTCCATCGGTTTTCCGTCGGCCGCCCGGTGCGGGCACCTCCGCAAAAGACCGTCTCAATAGTAAATCTCGCTCTCGGGCTCCATCGGATCGTAGTCGGGCGGTTCGTCCCCTTCGCTCGGCGCCCCCTCCTGCTCCTGCTGCAGGGCCCGGGCCGCACGCCGCGCCTCGCGCCGCTCCCTGCGCTTGCGGTTCGTGAAACGCTCCTTGATGCGCTGGCGGAAGTCGCGGAAGTTGTCGAAGTCCTCCTTGAAATAGATGCCCAGACCGGTCTCCTGCAGACCCTGGTTCTCGTCGAAACGGTCGATCGTCTGCGTGAAGGCCCTCAACTTCAGCGCCCCGGCCCGGTCGATCAGGTAGGTGATGTAGGCCTCGCCCATGAAGTTCGACATGGCCGAATTGTTGACCGCCTGCTTGTTGTCGATCAGGTAGTTGCCCTCGACCTCGACGAGCAGCCGGTTGTTGATCAGACTCTTCGAGAGGCCGAAGTCCACCTCGTCGCTCGTCAGCTCCGAACGGGGCCGGTAGCGCAGCACGATGTTGTAGTCGTTGATCGAGAGCAGGTTGCTGAGCATGTTGCTCATCAGCTCCATGCTCATGGCCGCGGAGGCCGACGTGCCCAGATCGGCCGTCGTGCCGGTGCCGCTCTCGGCGTAGAAGCTGTTGAACAGCAGCAGGTAGAGGAATTGCAGGTCGACCGTCTCGGGCGTGTTGAGCGTATTGGAGATGACGGCCTGCGTCTCGGGATCGGAGCCCGGCACGCGCACGTCGAAGGCGATGGACGGATTGGTCAGGTGCTCGCCCAGGTGGATGACGCACTCCACGGGCACCGAACGGTCGTTGCCCACGCTGCCGCCGTCGGTCGTGCCGACCGAGGTTTGCAGCAGCGGCTGCAGCGACGCCTTGAGCTTGTAGACGGCGTCGATGTCGAGCACGGCATCCGTCGGCGAGCCGGTCCACTGGATCGTCGAACCGTTCTCGATGACGAATCGCTTGTTGATGATGTTCTGCAGCGAGAAGTTGTAGTTTCCCTCGCTGATCGTGTAGTCGCCGTACATCTCGAAGACGTTCGAGCGGGGATTGATCTGCAGGTTGAGCATTCCCTCGCCACGCGCCCGCACGGCATTGCCCGCCACCATGAGCTCCACCTCGACGTTCGGACGCACGTTCAGCGCCAGCGAGATGGCCATCTGGCTGCCGTCCGCCGTCCGCTGCCGGCGCTTGCGCTCGAAGAGCATCTTCTTGCGCATGACGTTGTCGAGCGAGTCGACCCGCTCGGGCTGGCGGAAGGTGACGAAATCGGCATAGGAGATGTTCGAGCGGTTCGACATGGGCATGTAGAACGACGAGTTGTCGTCGGTCGCGGCGGCGATGTCCATCCGCACGCTGCCCTTGTCACCCGAGATGCGGGCCGTACCCGTGGCGTAGACCCGGCCGTAGAAGTAGTCGTTGTCCTCGTCGTCGGTGTCGAGCACGAGCATCTGCTCGGGCGCCACGCGCAGGTCGTAGCCGATGTTCGAGAGGTGGCGCAGGTCCAGATCGAGGTCCATGCGGCCGCGGTTGCCCTGCGGATCGACGATCGTCACGTCGGAGGTGCTGAAGAGGTTGTTCTTCACCCGCATCACGGCCGACGGCGCCCGGTAGGTCACCTGCGTGTAGTCGACCGTCGTGCACAGGTCGGCGATGCGGATCTCGCCCGTGAGGTCGGCGTCGCGCCCCTGCCCCTGCAGGACCAGGTCGGCCGAGGCGTGGCCGCCCGTCGAGGAGATCACGCCCGAGAGCAGCGGATCGAGCAGCGCCATATCGAGGCTGTCGACATTCAGCCGGGCGTAGTAGCGCATCTGCGCCGGCGCGTAGAAGCCCCGCACGAGCATGTCGCCCGTCGTGCGGTCGGCGATCGTCACGCCCGCACGGTTGCGTGCGAAGTCCCACCGGGAGGTGAGGCGCAGCGGCGGAGCCGCAAGGCCGTTGACCTCGAGGCTGTCGATCGCGATGTCGGCCGTCACCTCGCCGGCGCGCAGCACCGATTTCATCGAGGCGCTGCCGCTGCTGCGCCCCTCGATGGCGTATCCCAGGCGGTCGGCCAGTTGCGTGAAGGGCGTGAGGTCGAAGTTGCGCAGGCGCAGCGTGAGCGAATCGGCGCGGCTGCGCGAGGCGACCCCGTCGAGGAAGAGCTCCTGGTCCTGATTCAGCACGAAGAAGCGGTCGATGACCACCCGCGAGGTGTCGATCTGGATTTTGCGAGCGAAGATCTGCCACGTTTTGTCGCCGCGCGTGACGTGCGAGGGGCGGATGCGCAGGTCCATGACCCGGCCGTTGGGACCGGGTTCGTCGTCGACCTCGGCATGCAGGCCGATCAGTCCCGACACCCGGCGCACCGTATCGGTGAAGCCCGTCGAGACCTCGACGCGCCCCTGACGCGCACCGCCCGTGAGCGAGAGGTGCGGCAGGTGCAGCTGCCCGGCATAGAGGTCCTCGGCCGAGGCGTAGAGCGTCAGCGAGTCGCCCTGATTCGATGCGTTGACCGTAAGGCGCGTGGCCAGCATGCGGCGCCGCTCGACATAGTCCGACGAGGCGCGGAACGACAGCTGGTCGCTCGCCGGGTTGAAGAGCAGCTGCATGGACGACCCGTCGGCGATCTGCAGCCCCGCCGCCACGGCATCGGCCACCGGGTTGAAGTTGCGGATGTTGACCGACAGGAGCGAGAAGTCGTCGGCCACGGCCGCCTTGCGGCGGGCCGGGCCCGTCGTCGCGGCGCTGTCGCGCAGCATCGGCAGGTAGCGCCAGGCGCTCTGCCGCAGGTAGTCGAAGACGACGCGGTAGCTGGTTTTCGAGCGGAACGTCGCGTCGGCGAAGTCCGAGCGCAGTTCGACGAGCTTGCTCGAGGCGGAGTTCTCGCCCGTGACGGTCACGTTGCGGGCCTCGAGCTGCTTGTCGTTGTAGCGGTAGACGGCATCGGTGACCTGGATGCGGCCGTTCAGGTCGTCGAGCGAGCGGCCGCCTGCCTTGGCCACGATGCGGGCCGAGAGCTGCGAGACCGAGTCGCGGCGGTTGACGTGCAGCCGGGCCAGATCGGCGTGGCGCAGCTCCATCGTGAAGTCGTAGAGCGGGATCGAATCGTTGAAGTCGACCATGCCCAGGAAGTCGAAGTCGAGGTTCGGGTCGCGGGAGGCGATGCGGCCGTCGAACTCCCGGTTGCGCAGGCGGCCGTCCAGCCGCAGCGAGTCGTAGACATAGCCGTTGAAGCCCAGCTGCGTGACATTGCCCGCGATGTTGGCGTCGGCCTGCCCGCGGCCCACCGAGCCGTCGACATGCGCCGTGACGGAGGCCCGGTCGAACAGGTCGCGGCGGTCGAGCAGCTTGCCCAGCTGCAGCGAGCGGGCCGCCACGTCGCCGCGCACGCTGCGCAGACCGTCCTGAAGCGGACGCAACCGCAGCCGGCAGTCGACCTCCCCCACGTCGGTGGTCGCCGCCGCCTGCACGTCGAACGACGAGAGCAGTCCCTCGAAACGGGCCGTAAGGTCGACGCGGCCGGTCCGCGAGAGCGCCGCGACGAGCCGGTCCGAAAGTTCGCGCCGCGCGACCGACGAGGAGAGGATGTCCACGGCCGGCGCCGAGGAGATCAGATGCGGGATCCGCAGATCGAAGTGCGTGGTCTTCACGTCGGGCAGACCCCGGACCTCGGCGTCGGCCTCGAGCCACGTCCCCTCGCCGATGCGCATGCCGTACACCCGGCCCGCGAAGTCGGCGACCTTGCCGGCGACCTCAAGGTCGACATCCGAGAAGGTCAGGTGCCAGTCGCGCAGCGCCGGGGCGAAGTAGGCCACGTCGTCGCTCGAGAGGATCGTCCGGCGCAGCCGGCCCTCGAGGCGCACGCTGCCGAGGAAGTCGCGGTATTCGAGCCACGAGTCGCCGACGAGCGAGATGTGGGGAATCGTCACGTCCGAGCGGCCGGTGACAATGCGCACGTCCTGGAATCCGAGGCAGCCGTTGGTCAGGTAGAAGCGGCCGTCGAAACGGTCGAGGACAAAGCCGCTGCGCTCGCGGGCCGAGAGCCCCGAGACGGCGGCGTGGATAATCTGTCCGTCGACGGTGAAGTCCTCCATGCGGGCGTTGATGCCGTAGAGGTGCATGTGGCCGTAGTCGATGCCGAAGGGGGGATCGCGCCGCCGCTGCCGCTCCAGGCAGAGGTCCATGTTTTCGATGGTGGCCTTGCGCAGCATCAGCCGGAAGTTGCCCTTGCGCTCGCGGTCGGGATCGCTCATGCGGGCGACGACCTGCTTGATGTTCATCTCCCCCCCGGGGGTCTCGCGCAGGTAGAGTTTGGCATCGGCGATCTCGCCGTGGCTCAGTTCGAGCCCGCCGCCGAGCAGTCCGAGGGTCGAGAAGCGGGCGTCGAGACGCCCCACGTAGAAGAGCGTGTCGCGCTGAAGATCCTCGACGTAGAAGCCGTAGACGCGCACCCGCGAAAAGAGCCCGATCTGCACGCGGTCGATCGACACGGTGGTGCCCAGGCGCTGCGACACGACCCGTGCGGCCACCTGCACGACGTAGTTCTGCACGGCGGAGATGTCGAGCAGAATCGAGAGCGACACGGGAAGGACCATCAGCAGCAGCACGGCCGCCGAGAGCAACATTCCCACTATTTTCACACCTTTGCGCACGGACTGGTACGGATATGGGGCTTTTAACTTGCAAAGTTAACCAAATTCGTCGAAAAAAACGAAATTCGGGGCCCCGATATTGCAAAACGGGGGCCGCAATCCGGTAATGGATTGCGGCCCCGCGTCGGGACAGGCAGGCGGCCGGTCAGAAGGCCAGGATCGGACGGGCCACGGCATCGCCGTCATACCAGTCGCACATGCACTCGATGAGTCCGTCCGTTCCGATGTTCATCTGGCAGGCCGCCTCGGCATCGTAGGGCGTCGACGCCCAGACCGAAGCGTAGTTCCGCCACGTGTCGACCACGATCAGCTCCTCCTTGTCCGCGTCGGGAATCTCCGACATGCAGGCATTGAAGCGCGCCAGCGCGTCGTAGGAGACCTGCTCGGAGCAGTAGTACGTGGCGTCGTAGTCCATCGTCTGCCATTCCTGCATGATCCGGGCGGCCTCGTCGCCGCACAGGTTGGCGACCATGTCCCACAACTGGCCCGTGCTCGGGAGGAACCAGCCGCTGGTCCCGGCCGGCGCCGGATTCGCCTGCGAGAAGGCGTTCAGCACCAGATCGAAGGCCGGCATCCACTGGGCGAGGCTCTCGCCGTAGGTGTCGCGCACGGTCATCGTCTCGACATAACCGTTGACATTGCCGTACCACGACGAGGCCAGCTTGAAGGCGTCCAGACAGGAGAAGTCCCAGTCGTTGCCCCAGTAGGTCGTCAGCTTGTCCGCGCCGTGCGCCGTCTTGACCGCCATGACGTATCCGTGCGTATATCCGGCCGCCACGTCCGATGCCGCCAGACGCTCGGGATCGGTCTGGAAAACGATGCCGATCACGGTCTTGCCGGCCTGCGGCGCAGGTTTCGTCTCGGCCCACACGGCATCGGTGCCGTCGGCTCCGATGCTCACCAGTCCGCCGTCGCTCCACGTGCCGTCGGAGTAGAAGTAGTCGCCCACCTTGGGTTCGGCGACCTGCTCGACCGTCACCGCGCAGGTGGCCTCACACGCCCCCGCCACGGCTCGGATCACCGTCTGTCCGACACCCACGGCCGTCACCGTACCGTCGGCCACCGTCGCCACCGACGTGTCGTCCGAGCTCCAGGTCACGCTCGGGTCGGTCGCATCTTCGGGCAGCACCGTCGCCGTGAGCGTCCCGGTCTGGCCGACCGTCAGCAACAGTTCCGTCGGTTCGAGCCGCACCTCGCTGACGGCGCGCGCCACGATCTCTACTTCGCAGGCCGCCATCGCGCCATCGACCTCGGCCGTCACGCGCGTCGAACCGATGCCGACGCCCGAGACCAGTCCGTCGGCCACCGTGGCCACCGACTCGTTCTCCGAGCGCCACACGACACCGGCTCCGGCAGCCGAAGCGGGAGAGACATGCACGGTCAACTGCGCCGTCTCACCGACGGTGACCGTCACCCGCTCGGGCTCGAGCGTCACTTTCGTCTGTTCGGGATCGTCCTCCTTGCAGGCAACCAGGCTGAACGCCGCAATGAGGAGCAGACAGGAAATGCTGAAGATCTTTTTCATAACGGTAATTTTTTAATGGTTCACCCGTTGGAACGCCCGGCGGACCATCGAAAAAAACAACCGGCGGAAATGCCTGTCCCACTGCTCCCTTCTTCCCGATTCCGCCGGCAACCGTTGCCAACCTGATTACGCCTCAAATATACGAAAAAAGGCTGAAAAGCCGCACGGGATGACCGGTTTTTTCGGCTCGGGGCATGATCTTTCCGTCCGGAGCCCGCACACCTGCCCGTGCAGCCGCCCGAGACCCCGCCGAAGCCCCGTCCAAAGTCCTGTCGCAGCCCCGCCCGAAGCCCCGTCCGAAGCTCTGCCGAAGCCCGGCCGAAGCCCCCACCGGGGGCCGCTGCCGAAAAAATCGGACGGAAGCGTCCCGCACGCGCCGGGTTTGCCGATATTTTCGTACCTTTGCAGCCGGACGGACCGAAAACCGCCCGGGACAAAATTCCTACGAAGAGAATTATGGACATCACAATACTCGGCATCGAATCCTCGTGCGACGACACCTCGGCGGCCGTGCTGCGCAACAACGTGCTGCTCTCGAACGTCATCGCCTCGCAGGCCGTACACATGAAGTACGGCGGCGTCATTCCCGAACTCGCCTCGCGCGCCCACCAGCAGAACATCATCCCGGTGGTCGACACGGCGCTGCGCGACGCAGGCCTCACGGCCTCCGACCTCGACGCCATCGCCTTCACGCGCGGCCCCGGCCTGCTGGGCTCGCTGCTCGTGGGCGTGTCGTTCACCAAGGGGCTCTCGATCGCCCGCAACATCCCGATGGTCGAGGTCAACCACCTGCAGGGCCACATCCTCTCGCACTTCATCGACCTGCCCGACCGGCAGCTGCCCCACCCCGACTTCCCGTTCCTGTGCCTGCTCGTCAGCGGCGGACACACGCAGATCGTGCGCGTGGACTCGCCCCTCGAGATGCAGATCATCGGCACGACGATCGACGACGCCGCAGGCGAGGCCTTCGACAAGTGCGCCAAGGTGATGGGACTGCCCTACCCGGGCGGTCCGGTGATCGACCGCCTGGCCAAGGAGGGCGACCCGGAGGCGTTCCACCTCGCCCATCCGCGCGTCGACGGCTTCGACTACTCGTTCTCGGGGCTGAAGACCTCGTTCCTCTACATGCTGCGCGACGCCGTGGCCGAGGACCCCGACTTCATCGAGAAGCACAAGGCCGACCTGTGTGCCTCGCTGCAGGCGACCGTCGTGGAGATCCTGCTCGACAAGCTCGTCCGCGCATCGAAGGAGACGGGCATCCGCGACATCGCCATCGCGGGCGGCGTCTCGGCCAACTCGGGGCTGCGCAACGGCATCGTCCGCACGGGCGAGCGGCGCGGCTGGCGCACGTTCCTCCCGGAATTCAAGTTCACGACCGACAACGCCGCCATGATCGCCATGGCCGGCTACTACCACTACCAGCACGGCGACTTCGCGTCGCTCGACGTCTCGCCCGCGGCGCGGCTCGAGGAACTCTGAAACGAACCGATCAAAAACAAGCGACCATGCGACTTACGCAACTGCTTCGCCTCCCGGCCGGACTGCTTGCCGCGGCGATGCTCGTCGCGGCCACAGCCTGCGACGAGAAGAACGACAACGACCACAAGGGCTCCGACGTCACGCTCGAGGTCACGGCCGACGCCGTGACGCTGGGGGCCGAATCGGGCGCCGAGGCCACGGTCGGCCTCACGACGACGGCCCGCTGGAGCGCCACGCTCTCGGGCGGCGGCTTCGCGCTCGACCCGCAGACGGGAACGGGCGACGCCACGCTTGGCATCCGCGCCACGGAGGCGAACCCCGACACCGCGACCCGCGAACTCGGGACCATCACGATCACGGCCTCGGGAGCCGACTCTCCGCGGACAATCCGCATAAGCCAGCTGGGCGCCGAGCCCGCCCCGGCCCCCGATCCGGTGACCCTCACGCTCGACTTCACCGCCGGACCCGATATCGTGACCCCGGCCCTCCCCTCGACCTCGGCCGACGCCCTCACGGGACGCCACGAATACACGTTCGAGGGCTACACGCTGGCCATCTATGCCGACGCGGCCGCCAACGGCAAGTTCTTCTGGAACGACCAGGCACAGTACTACGATGCGCCCGAGCCGAACAAGGCGCTCTACTTCAGCAAGGAGGGGGCCTACGTGGAGTTCCCGGCCATCGACGGGTTGAGCCTTTCGTCCATCCTCTACGTCAACTCGACGGGTGCCGGCGAGCTGCCCTCGTTCGACCTTGCGACCGACACCGGGGAGAGCCTCAACCACGCACTCGATTTCGCGGACGACGGCATGAGCATGACCTTCACGCTGCTCGACGACGTAATGGCCACCCCCTGCCGGCTCACGATCCTCAACGCCAAGAACGCCCAGGTCTCGCAGCTCGAGCTGAACTACGCCGCGCCCGAACGGTAACCGCCCGCCACGGAATCCGCAGGACAAAAACAGACGGAGGAGATGATCTACGACAACAGCGGCGTGCGCCGCCAGGACCGGCTGCTGACCGAAGCCGAAGCGCGCGGGCTTCTCGCCGCGGGTGAATACGGCGTGCTGTCGATGTGCGACGGCGGAGAGGCCTACGGCATTCCCGTGAGCTACGTGTGGGACGGCGCCGAGAGCCTCTACATCCACTGCGCCCCCGAGGGGCGGAAGCTGCGCTGCGTGGCCGCCTCGCCGCGGGTCTCGTTCTGCGTGACGGGCCCTACGCACGTGGTGCCCGAACGTTTCACGACAGCCTACGAAAGCGTCATCGCGGAGTGCGAGGCGCACCTCGGGCTTCCCGAGGCGGAGCGCATGCGGGCGCTGGAACTGATTGTGGCGAAATACGCCCCGGGGCTGGAGGCCGTCGGCCGCAAGTATGCCGAAAAGTCGTTCCACCGCACGCAGATCATCCGCCTCGACATCCGCACCTTCAGCGGCAAATGCAAGCGCGTAGCGCTCTGATCGCGGCATCCGGCCCCCGTCACGGCCCGGCCGGAAACGACACCCGCCGGCCGCCCGCAAACACACAAACCCCTGCCTTCCCGGAGGCAGGGGTTTTCGTTCGGCCGCGGACAGCAGAGCGGCCCGGCAGCAGCCGATCACAGGAAGCGCACACCCCGCACACGGCGGCGGCCGCGGTCGGCGACCTCGCGTTCGACGATCCCCGTGACGACGTCGGCGGCATCGTGCCAGCGGTTGGCGCGGAACGTGCGGCGGTAGGTGGTCAGGTGGCCGTACAACTCGGGCCAGCGCAGCGCCCAGCCGCGCGGGAAGCGCACCAGGTGGAGTACCGTGGCGGCATTCGAGAGGATGCGGGCCTCCTTGTTGCCGCTCTGGTGGAACCACTCGACCCGTACGTCGGGTGCCAGCGCCTGCACGGCGCGTGCAAAGCCGCGGCCGCCGTTGTTGCTCTCGACGGCCGCCTGCCGCGTGTCGGAGCGCAGGAACATCTCGGCCACGAGCCGCTCGGTCACCTCCATCGGATCGCGCGTGTAGACGGCGTCGGTGATGTAAACCAGCCCGTCAATGTCGACCACATAGGCCAGCGAGCAGAGATAGTCGTCGCCCGTGTCGGCCGTATCGGTGTAGCTGGCGCGGCGGACGATCTCGCGCGGCAGGGCGTCGTACTCGGCAAGGTGCAGGCCGTAGAGCAGCCCCTCGCGGGCCGTGGGATGCCCCTGATACATCGCCTCGAACTGCAGCGGGTCGAGCCGCCGTTTCGCGGCGAGCAGCGCTGCCCCCTGCTGCTGCTCCCACAACGCCTCGCCCTCGGCCCGGGGGTCCAGCTCCGTGGGCAGCGACGCCTTGAGCGCCTCGAAGTTCAGGTGCAGCCACCCCGCTTGAGGCGGCGCATCGAGCTGCGCCCACGAGTGCAGCGCCTCGACCGGTTCGCGCGCCGCGATCGAGCCGATGAGGTCCTCCTCGTGCCAGCGCGTGAAGACGATCAGTTCGCGCGAGCGGTTGTGCATGCGCGTGCGGACGACCGAGGTGTACCACTCCCAGCAGTTGGCGCGCACAAGCGGCGAGTTGGCCTCCATGGCATCCTTGTAGAGGTCGTCGAGGATGAAGCAGTCGACGCGGTTGCCCGTCAGCGACCCTTCGCGCCCGACGGAGAGCAGGCTGCCACGGCGCCCGATGATCTCCACTTCGTCGGCCGTGCGGATGTAGCTCGGCGGCCGGGTCCCCTGCTTGATCGTCGTGGCGGGGAAAAAGGCCCCGTACTCGCGCGAGTCGAGGATGCGCTGCACGCGGCGGTTGAACTTCGAGGCCAGGGCGCCGGAGTAGGAGGCAATCGCCACGCGGCAGTCGGGGTCGAGCCCCAGCAGGTAGGCCGGGAGCAGCGTCGTGGCTCCGACGCTCTTGCCGTGCTGGGGCGGCATGGTGACGATGAGCCGCCGGATGCGCCCCTGCGCAAAGGCCTCCAGCACGCGGTAGTAGACCCGGTGGAAGGGTTGCAGCTCGAGAAAGGGATAGACCGACTGCGCAAAGTCGGCAAAGGCCGGAGGGGTGACAGGCGGTACGGCAGCGGCGGGTGGCACGGCAGTGGCGCGCGGCACGGAGGAAACAGCAGGCGGCGCCGGAGCAGGGGGTGATGCCGGGGGCGCAGTCTCCAAAGCGGAAGCCGGAGCAGCGGCGGGAGGCACGGAGGTAACAGCGGGCGGTGCCGGAGCTGGGGATGATGCCGGGGTCGCGGTCTCCGAAGCGGAAGCCGGGGCAGCGGCAGGAGGCACGGAGGTAACAGCGGGCGGTGCCGGAGCAGGGGGTGATGCCGGGGGCGCAGTCTCCGAAGCGGAAGCCGGAGCAGTAGCGGAAGGCACAGTTGCAGGCGGGGCCGAAAGCGGCGCAATCGTTTTGGTCGGCGAATCCCCGGCGAAGAGCTCGGGATCGGGGCTGCCCGCAGTCCGGGACCGGGAAGCCGACGCGGCTTTGGAACGGGTGCCCGTCCCTGCTTTGGAGCAGGCCCCGGCCCTGGATCGGGATGCCGCCCCGGTTTTGGATCGGGACAGGGATTTGGTCGGAGGTGTACGGTCGGCTCCGGAAGAGGCGTCATCGGAAACGGAAGGAACGCAACCGGAAGCAAAAGAGGCGCCATCGGAAACGGAAGAAACACAGCCGGGAGTAAAAGAGCGCCCATCGGAAACGGAAGGAACGCCGCCCGGAGCAAAAGAGCGCTCATCGGATACGGGAGGGGTGCCGCCCGGAGGCGGGACAGCGGCCGCGTCCGGAAGAGGTCCGGACACGGAAACCCCTGCGGAGGGGTACTCCGCAGAGGTCGGAACGGTTTGTGCAGCCATTCGGATAAATTAAAAGGTGAGTGAAAACCCGGTGCGCGGCGCCGCGGCGGGAGGTTTTCTGAAGCCGTTCCGGCGGGTTGCGCCGAACCCGCAGAGGGGAAGAGGCCGGAACGTGAAGACCGCCGGGAGCGGCCGGAAGGAGTCGGTGCCGGGGCGGCCCCGTCGCGGGGCATCGCCGCACGCGCTACAGCCAACGCCGCAGTTCGGAGAACGAGAAGTCGTTGAGCCGCTCGCCCTCCTCGCCGACGGTGTGGAACTCCCACCACACGGGCACCAGGTCCCGAATGGCGTTCGTCTCACCCTCGGGAAACGAGACCCGGCCGCGGTAGACGATCACCGACGCGGTGAGCCGGCAGTCGAGCCCGTCGAAGGGGAAGCTGAGCGATCCGGAAAAGTAACTCTCCGAACCGATCGCCTCCGCAAGCCGTCCGGCAGTCTCCCGGTAAAGATCAGGGGATACGGAATAAATCATTGAACGTGTTGTTTTTTCGCAAAAGGATTTGCGGATCGAAATAAATTGTTTAACTTTGTAGCACAAAGATAAGTTCAAATTTTGAATTTTGTACCGAAAAGTTCAAATATTTTATATAAATTTTTCCAATAGAAAATCATGAACGAACGGGTAAAAATGATACGCAAGCAGCTCGGCATGACGCAGGAGCAACTCGCACAGCGACTTGGCATCGGCAAGGCGGCGCTTTCGATGATCGAGACGGGCAAGGCGGGACTGTCGGCCCGCAACAGGAACATCCTGGTTCAGGAATTGAACGTCAACCCCGAGTGGCTCGAGACGGGCGAGGGCGAGATGTTCAACGCCGAACCCGACCTGACGGCCTACATGCACCGCACGGACAATTCGGTGCCGCTGCAGAGCGTACCCCTCTACTCGATCGAGGGGACCGCAGGGCTCGTGCCGCTCTTCACGGACCGCACGCAGGCCAAGCCCGTGAACTTCATCCACATCCCCAACCTGCCGAAGTGCGACGGGGCGATCTACGTCGTCGGCGACTCGATGTACCCGCTGCTCAAGAGCGGCGACATCGTGCTCTACAAGCAGCTGCACGACCTGAACGACATCTTCTGGGGCGACATGTACCTGCTCTCGATCGACATCGACGGCGAGGAGTACGTCACCGTCAAGTACATCCAGAAATCCGACCGCGAAGGCTACGTCAAGTTGGTGAGCCAGAACCCCCACCACGCCGACAAGGAGGTGGCCATGTCGCGCATCCGCGCCCTGGCGCTCGTGAAGGCGAGCATCCGCATGAACTCCATGCGGTGACGCCGGGCACGGGCACGGCACAACGGCAGGCAGCACGTCCGACCCAAACTTCGGACAGGTCCCTCCTCTCCGGCCGACACATTTATATATAAGGAATCAGGTGGCTGCCGACCGGCAAGGCCCCCTGCGGAGCGGCCAAATGCAACCGCAACCGCCCTCTTGGAGCGGTTGGACGACACCAGGCCCCGGACCGTAAATTAATTCCGAATTTGCATGCGCAATTCGGAATTTTTTTTTATCTTTGCGAATGTAAAATTGGTTAGCCAATTTTCGGGAACAGGAACAACCAAAAGACAAAACTCCATAACACAATGAAAACCAACTACGAAATCCGCTATGCAGCGCATCCCGAGGATGCGAAGCACTACGACACGGCGCGTCTGCGCCGCGATTTCCTCATCGAGAAGGTCTTTGCGGCCGACGAGGTCAACATGGTCTACTCGATGTACGACCGCATGGTCGTCGGCGGCGCCATGCCGGTCAAGGAGGCGCTCAAGCTCGAGGCCATCGACCCGCTGAAGGCCCCCTACTTCCTCACGCGCCGCGAGATGGGTATCTTCAACGTCGGCGGCAAGGGCCGCGTAAAGGCCGGCGACGCCGTCTATGAGCTCGACTACAAGGAGGCGCTCTACCTCGGTTCGGGCGACCGCGAGGTAACGTTCGAGAGCCTCGACGCCGCACACCCCGCCAAGTTCTACTTCAACTCCGTGACGGCCCACCGCAACTACCCCGACAAGAAGGTCACGAAGGCAGACGCCGTGGTGGCGCACATGGGTTCGCTCGAGTACTCGAACGACCGCGACATCAACAAGATGATCGTCACGCAGGTGCTGCCGACCTGCCAGCTGCAGATGGGCATGACCGAGCTGCGTCCGGGCAGCGTCTGGAACACGATGCCGGCCCACGTACACTCGCGCCGCATGGAGGCCTACTTCTACTTCGAGGTGCCCGACGATCAGGCCGTCTGCCACTTCATGGGCCAGGTCGACGAGACGCGCCACATCTGGATGAAGGGCGATCAGGCGGTCCTCTCGCCCGAGTGGTCGATCCACAGCGCCGCCGCCACGCACAACTACACCTTCATCTGGGGCATGGGCGGCGAGAACCTCGACTACGGAGACCAGGACTTCTCGAAAATCACCGATCTGAAATAAACCGATTCTAAATCAATACACCTATGGTAAACTTTTCATTGGAAGGTAAGGTCGCACTCGTAACGGGTGCATCTTACGGCATCGGATTCGCGCTGGCTACGGCCTTCGCACAGCAGGGCGCCAAGATCGTCTTCAACGACATCAAGCAGGAGCTCGTCGACAAGGGTCTGGCAGCCTACAAGGCCGAGGGCATCGAGGCCAAGGGCTATGTCTGCGACGTCACGAACGAGGAGCAGGTCAACGCCATGGTCGCACAGATCGAGAAGGAGGTCGGCGTAATCGACATTCTGGTCAACAACGCCGGCATCATCAAGCGCATCCCGATGACGGAGATGACCGCCGCCGAGTTCCGCCAGGTGATCGACATCGACCTCAACGGTCCGTTCATCGTCTCGAAGGCCGTCATTCCGTCGATGATCAAGAAGGGCCACGGCAAGATCATCAACATCTGCTCGATGATGTCGGAGCTGGGCCGCGAGACCGTATCGGCCTATGCCGCAGCGAAGGGCGGTCTGAAGATGCTCACGCGCAACATCGCTTCGGAGTACGGCGAGTACAACATCCAGTGCAACGGCATCGGCCCGGGCTACATCGCCACGCCGCAGACGGCACCGCTGCGCGAGCGTCAGGCAGACGGTTCGCGCCACCCGTTCGACTCGTTCATCGTATCGAAGACGCCGGCTGCCCGCTGGGGCACGCCCGAAGACCTGATGGGTCCGGCCGTCTTCCTCGCATCGGACGCTTCGGACTTCGTCAACGGACACATCCTCTACGTCGACGGCGGTATTCTGGCCTACATCGGCAAACAGCCGCAGTAGTCGGCCCTCAGGGGAGAGGTGAGCAGCCCGCTGCGCCGAATGGCCGGACGAGACGGACCGGATGAAAAGACGGACCGACAAGAGAGGCCGCAAGCCGCACTACCCTGCCGACAACAGCATGCCGGGACCCGAAAAGGTCCCGGCATTTTTTTTCTATCCCCGGAGCGGCCGCCGCCGCAAGGCCTGCAGGCGAAGCGACACGCCGCCCGCAGATCAGCAGAAGGCCGCGATCAGCACCGGGACGCTCACTTCGAGCACGACCCCGTGCAGCAGCGCCTGCGGCACGACCTGCCGGTCGCCCGTACAGCGGACGATCATCGGCAGACAGACATCCATCGAGTTGATCCCGGCCACCGAGATCGGGGCGAGCCGCCCGCCCCAGCGGGCGAAGAGCGGCAGGAAGAGCAGCGCGATCATCTCACGGGCGACATTGGCCACGAGAGCGACGGTCGCCAGCTCGGCGGCGCCGTCCGCCCCGAGCGTCGCGCTCTTCAGCTCGGCGATGAGCACCGACGAGAGTGAATAATAGCCGAATCCGCTGCCGACAGCCAGGCAGTCGGTCAGTCCCCGCCCGGCAAAGAGCCACACCCCGGCAGCCGAGAAGAGCAGCGATCCGACAACGGTGCAGAGCGGCAGAAGCAGCATCCGCAGGTGGAAGCCGCGCAGCAGCTGCGGCAGGTCATCCCCGGCTCCGAGCCCCACGCCGGCCAGGAAGACCAGCACGGAGAGCAGCGCCATGGGCAGTCCCGGAGCAAGCAGCCACGCCGGCACAAGCCCGGCAACGCCGAGCAACAGCCCCGCCAGAAAGGCGGCGAATACAGGCAGCGACTCCATCATCCCCTTCATCGCGCACCTCCTTTCCGAGTAAGCAGACGCCGTGCAACGCGCACGGCACAGAGACTTCCGGCTACGCCCAGCAGGGCGAAGACCACGGCCTGCAGGCCGAAGCGCGAGAGCGACGCGATGAGTTCGCGGTTCGCGCCGATCGAGGCTCCGAAGACGAAAAGCAGGGCGACGACGGCCGCACGGGTGCCATAGCCCGAGAGCCGGACAACGGGACGGTGGCGCAGCAGATACCCTGCACCGATTCCCAGCAACAGAAACAACAGTATGCGGAACATGGTTGACTGACTTTTTGAGGCCGCCGGGCGCAGCGCAATCCACCCCGGACCGCAGACACTCAAAGCGGCCGTGAAACAAAATGAATGAATTGAAAGGAGGAAGCCGCCGCAACCCGAGAGGAATGCGGCAGCGGACGGCTTACGTCAGTCAGATAAAGCCGCTGAACCAGTGGACATGCACGAGCGTGAAGGCGCGCGCCACGACGCACCGCGCTCCGAAATAGATATGTCCACCCGAGAATCGCATGGTCCAGAATTTTTGCGACGGCAAAGATAAATCTTCGCTGCGAAACTACCAAATTCCGAAAGTTCCCGCACCCGTATCGGCCACACTTGCGCCCGAACGGAACACCTCTCCCCCACCTATTCATACAGACACGGCACCGGACAATCGTCCGCAACCTGCCGCGACAGCTGCACCGGAAGAAAAAACGGCATAAAAAGTTTCAATCCATTAAAATTTTTCGTGTTTTGTTAGCAATATAACAATAAATTCATATATTTGTGTTATCGTTTTTAAAACCAAACCCAAAACTAACATGAACGAAAACATGGTGCGGGAGTTGCAGGACGTCGTGATTCGCTTTTCGGGCGACTCGGGCGACGGCATGCAGCTCACGGGCACGCTCTTCTCCGACACTTCGGCGCTGCTGGGAAACGGCATCTCGACCTTCCCCGACTACCCCGCCGAAATCCGGGCCCCGCAGGGAACCGTCGCGGGCGTCTCGGGATTCCAGGTCCATTTCGGCAACCGCCGCGAACTCAATCCCGGCGACTACTGCGATGTGCTGGTGGCCATGAACCCCGCGGCCCTGAAGGCCAACCGCAAATGGCTCAAGCCCGGCGCCACGGTGATCCTCGACGGGGACTCGCTCACCGAGGAGCACCTCAAGAAGGCCGGATTCGCCACGACGGACCCCATTGCCGAGCTCAAGCTCGACGAGTACAACGTCGTCATCCCCGACATCACCACCATGACGCGCGAGGCGCTCAAGGAGACGGGACTCGACAACCGGGCCATCGTCAAGTGCAAGAACATGTTTGCCCTGGGCATCTGTTTCTGGCTCTTCGAGCGTCCCGAGGACCACGCCTACAAGTACCTCGAAACGAAATTCGCCAAAAAGAACCCCGCCATCGCCGCCGCCAACAAACTGGCGATCGACGCGGGATACAACTATGCGGCCAACACCCACCAGTTCGCCAACAACTACCGCGTGGCGCCGGCCAAGCTCGAAAAGGGCACCTACCGCTCCATCAGCGGCAACGTCGCCACGGCATGGGGACTGTGCGCCGCCGCCGAGAAGGCCGGGCTGCCGCTCTTCTGCGGTTCGTACCCCATCACCCCGGCGACGGTCATCCTCGAGGAGCTGGCCAAGCGCAAGGACCTCGGCGTGAAGACCGTACAGGCCGAGGATGAGATCGCCGGCATCTGCACGGCCATCGGCGCCGCCTACGCCGGCAACTTCGCCGTGACGACCACCTCGGGACCGGGTCTTTCGCTCAAGAGCGAGGCGCTGGGCCTGGCCGTCATGACCGAGCTGCCGCTCGTCGTCGTCGACGTACAGCGCGGCGGCCCCTCGACGGGTCTGCCGACCAAGACCGAGCAGAGCGACCTGCTACAGGCCCTCTACGGCCGCAACGGCGAGTGCCCGGTGATCGTCGTGGCCGCCTCGTCGCCGAGCGACTGCTTCCACTACGCCTTCGAGGCGGGACGTCTGGCCATGGAGCACATGACGCCCGTCGTACTGCTCACCGACGGCTTCATCGCCAACGGCTCCGAACCGTGGCGCATCCCCTCGATGAAGGACTACCCGACGATCTGCCCGCCGATTGTCGACCAGGCCCCCGAAGGCGGCTTCATGCCCTACGTGCGCAACGAGAAGCTCGTGCGCGGCTGGGCCTTCCCCGGCAAGACGGGGCTTGAGCACCGCGTGGGCGGTCTGGAGAAGGACTGCATCAAGGGTTCGATCTCACACGATCCGGCCAACCACCAGAAGATGGTCAACACGCGTGCCGCGAAGGTGGCCCGCGTCGCCGAGGACATCCCCGTGCAGACGGTCTACGGCGATCCCGAGGGTGACCTGCTGGTTGTCGGCTGGGGCGGCACGCGCGGACACCTCCAGAATGCCGTCGACGAACTGCGCGCCGAAGGCAAGCGCGTCTCGCTCTGCCACTTCAACTACATCAACCCGCTGCCGCGCGGCGTGCGCGAGATCTTCGCCCGCTTCCGCCGCATCGTCGTCTGCGAGCTCAACGAAGGGCAGTTTGCCTCCTACCTGCGCTCCTCGCTGCAGGAGTTCCACTACGAACAGTACAACAAGTGCGAAGGCCAGCCCTTCACGGTGGTCGAGCTTCGCGACAAATTTGAATCCTTATTGAAATAACGCCATGGCAGACTTCAAATACACCCCTGCGGATTTCAAAAGCGACCAGGAGGTACGCTGGTGCCCCGGCTGCGGCGACCACGCCATTCTGAACGCCGTGCAGCGCGCACTGCCCGAGATTGCCGACCGCACCGACACGCCCCACAACCTCTTCACGTTCGTATCGGGCATCGGCTGCTCGTCGCGCTTCATCTACTACATGAAGACCTTCGGCTTCCACTCGATCCACGGCCGCGCCAACGCCGTGGCAACGGGCGTCAAGGTGGCCAACCCGCGCCTCGCGGTCTGGGTGACGACCGGTGACGGCGACTCGCTGGCTATCGGCGGCAACCACTTCATCCACGCCATCCGCCGCAACGTCGACCTGAACGTCGTCCTCTTCAACAACGAGATCTACGGCCTGACCAAGGGGCAGTACTCCCCCACCTCGAAGCTGGGCAAGATCACCAAGACCTCGCCCTACGGCACGGTCGAGAAGCCCTTCAACCCGGGCGAACTGGTCATCGGCGCCAAGGGCACGTTCTTCGCCCGCTCGGTCGACATGGAGGTCAACCTCTCGAAGGAGTGCTTCGTAGCCGCCGCGATGCACAAGGGTATGTCGGTGGTCGAGGTGCTTCAGAACTGCGTGATCTTCAACGACAAGACCCATGCGGCCTACGCCGGTGACAAGGCCACGCGCGCCGAGCACACGATCACGCTGCGCCACGGCGAGAAGATGCTCTTCGGCACCAACCGGGAGAAGGGCCTCGTCTTCGAGAACATGAAGCTCAAGGTCGTGACCGTCGGTCAGGACGGCTACACGCTCGACGACATCCTGACGCACGACGCCCACGAGCGCGACACGACGCTGCACGTGATGCTCGCCGCGATGAAGTACCCCGACTATCCGGTGGCGCTCGGCGTGATCCGCGCCGTCGAGGACGACGCCGTCTACGACCTGGCCGTCGAACGGCAGGTCGAGGAGGTGAAGGCCGCCAGCAAGATCCACTCGGTGGACGAGCTGCTCCACTCGGGCGAGACCTGGGAGGTCGAGTAATTCCGCGCCGCACGAGCGGGGGGGGGCGGTTCCACACTCACGAAGAGAGGAGCTCCCGAACCCGGAAATTCCAACTACCCAACTACCGCAAACGACGAAACGGACCCGAAAAAGGTCCGTTTCGTCGTTTTTCACCGGATTTCACCGATGCGGCCGAGGGGGGGGGCGGAATGTCGTCCAGCCCGGCCAGCCGGTGCGCTGGGTCAACCGTTGCGGCCGGGGCAGCCGGGGCGCGACTACTTCTTGAGCAGCACCTCGTCGATGATGCGGCGCATCTGCGTGATGTCCATCGCCCCCATCGCATGCTGCGGATCGCCCGATTGCGGGATGAAGAGGAAGGTCGGGATGCTCCGCACGCCGAACAGGGCCGCGAGCCGCTGCTCCTTGTCGACGTCGATCTTGTAGATGCGCACGCGCCCCTCGTACTCGCCCGCCAGCGTCTCCATGACGGGAGCCATCATCTTGCAGGGTCCGCACCACGTGGCATAGAAGTCGATCACTGCGGGCAGGTCGCCCTCGTATTTCCAGGCCGTGGGATTCTTCTCGTAGTCGTAAATCTGCTTGCGGAACTCCGCCGCATTCAATTCGATTGCTTTCATGGTCGTTTCGTTTTTCGATTCGGAACGGTCCTGTGCCGACGCCGTCATACCGACCAGCAGGGCCATCGCCGTTGCGAATACCGTTTTTACACTGTGGATGGTTTTGTTTTTCATGATGCAAAGATCGCGCTTTTTCTCACGTCGTGAAATGGACAAACGGCCGGAAAGGTTGGCGATTTTTCCCGCGGGCGGGGTTCGGGAGAAAAAAACGGCTAATTTTCGGCAGACGCTTGCAGGAATCAAAAAGATGACTTATATTTGCATCCGCAACGGGGGATTAGCTCAGCTGGCTAGAGCGCTTGCATGGCATGCAAGAGGTCACGAGTTCGAATCTCGTATTCTCCACCAAGAAACAACGCAAAAGATTGCAAATCCCTGTAAATCACGAATTTACAGGGATTTTTATTTTGGCCGAAATGCAGAAAAAGGCATCGAAAAGCGGGTTACCTGTGGCCTATTCGGTGTACTTTTTTCCGGGCCGAAAAAGTACACCGAATTGCTCGTAACAGATTGGTTTGCACCTGTTTGCAGCGGTCTTCCTCTTGACATGAGACACTTGGGAAACTAATTTTGTAACCCTTAATTCGATGTACTTATGGAAAGGACAACATTCGGACTGTTGTTTTACATTCGGCGGGACAAGACCAACAAAAAGGGTGAAGCTCCCGTGTTTATGCGTCTGACAATCAACGGAGAACGCGCTGACGCCTCGATCAAACGCTTCATCGAGCCGCACGCCTGGAACTCGGCAAAAGGAAAAGCCAACGAAAAAAGCCGCGGCGGAAAGGATTTGAACCTGTACCTGGACGCCATTTCCGCCAACATTCTGCGGATTCAAAGGGACCTCGAACTCGACAAGAAAGAGGTCTCCGCCCAAATCATTCTGAACCGCTATCTGGGCAAGGAGCAGTCGGACCGTCACACGCTGATGGAGGTCTTCCGTGCCCACAACGAAAAGTGCAGGGCATTGTCGGGCATCAGCCTCGCCCCGGGAACGGTAATCCGTTACGAAACCTCGCTGCGGCTGACCGAGGCGTTCCTGCGCACGACCTACAAAAAGGAGGACTGCTATCTGGATGAGATTACGCACCAGTTCGTCGAGGACTATGATTTCTACCTGAGGACGGTTCGGCGGTGCTGCCACAACACGACCACCAAGTACCTGCTGAACTTCAAGAAGATTATCCGCATTGCGCTGGCCAAAGGTTGGATGAAGAAGGATCCCTTCGCCCAGGTTCACTTCCATTTCGAGCCGGTCGAACGCGAGTTTCTTGAGAAACAGGAGCTGAAAGCCATGCTCAACAAGGAGATTACCATCACCCGGCTGGCACAGGTCCGCGACATCTTCTGTTTCTGTTGTCTGACGGGGCTGGCCTTTACGGACGTGCAACAGCTCAGGCCCGAGCATCTGGTGGCGGACATCCACGGCAAGATCTGGATTCGCAAGGCGCGGCAGAAGACCAAAAACATGTGCAACATCCCGCTGCTTGACGAGGCACAAAAGATTATCGACCGCTACAGGGACCACCCCTACTGCCAGACGCACGGCGTACTGCTCCCCGTATGCAGCAACCAGAAGATGAACTCCTACTTGAAGGAGCTGGCCGACATCTGCGGCATCCGCAAGAATCTTTCAACGCATTGCGCGCGCCATACGTTCGCAACCCTGACGCTGGCCAGTGGCGCGACAATCGACAACGTCGCCAAGATGCTCGGCCATGCCAACGTCAACATGACGCGCCGCTATGCGAAAGTCCTCGACTCGTCAATCATGCGCGACATGGAGGCCGTCGCCGAAAACATGGCGTTGTAGCCCGATGTCGGACATGCGAGGTCTGCAAAGGACACCCGGCACCTTTTCCGGAATTCCGCCCTATTTTGCGGGCGGGTTCCGGGAATCGGAGCCCCGTAAATAATAAGGTGTACTATGGAATGCAAACTGATTGAGGCGGCCGCCTTCGAGGAGTTGAAGGCAATCGTCAACCGGATTCAGAGCCGGACGGCCCATCTGGCCACGAAGACCATGCCCCGCAAACCCGGAGGCTGGCTGACCCAGGAGGAGGTATGCGGCATGCTGCGCGTCTCGAAACGGGTGCTGCAATACTACCGGCGGCAGCGGAAAATCCCCTACTCGATGATTGGTAACAAGGTCTATTTCCGAGAGAGCGACATCCAGCGCATCCTCAATGCCAATCTGGTCAAATCCCGGACATAATGGAAGAGTGGATTACGCGGAAATCTCCGGAGTACAGGGAGCTTCAGGAGAAGGCGCTGGCGGCGCTCGACCGGATCGAGGCGATGATCGAGACCCTGCCCTCACATCTTAATGCGGAGAGCTACCTCACCAGCGAGGAGGTGCGGAACCTCTTCGGGTTGAGTCAACGGTCGCTGCAGACCTACCGCGACGAGCGGATTATCCCCTACACAACCCTCGGCGGGAAGTTTCTCTACCCGATGTCCGAGATTGCGAAGATTCTCGAAAAGAATCTCGTCAAACCAATCCAGCGATAAGACAAGGAGCAACGGGTCGCCCGTTGCTCCTGTTTTTTCAGCCCAACGCCTCCAGCTGTCGGATCTCCTCTTCGGAGAGAAAATCACGGAGGTATTTCCCGTCGGTATAAAGGTCGCGCTCGACGCCTAATCCGAAGGGTAGCCGCAGCGACTCCAGCTCCGAGAGGAGCAGATAGCCCCACTCCCACTCGAAAATGTGGCAATATCCGTAGAGACGCCAGTCGTCGCCTTCGCGTTCGGCCTCGGTGATAAGCCACGTCCCGCAGCCGCAGGGGTTAAAGTATTTGACAAGGACTTCGGCATAGAGCCCTTTTCCGTCCTGAGACCCGATGGGATGGGCCTCGAATTGGGAGATAATCTCCTCGGTCAACAGTTTCATAATAGTAAGATTTTAGAAACTGCCCGGAACGCCCGGACAGCAAAAGAGACAAAGCCACCCTGCGCAAACGAGGACAAGAGCAGTTCTCTTGGCATCTTTGCACAGGGTGGCTATCTTGCTGGGCCGGGCGGCGGTGACGAAGACTATCCAAGAAAATTATTTCGTATATTTGTAGATAACAGCAACACGCAAGCAGGTATGAACAGAATCGTATTGATTGGAAACGGATTTGATTTGGCGCATGATCTTCCTACGAGTTACAGGGACTTTATCAATCACTATTGGGAGCAATGGGGGCAATGGTTACAAGGAGCATATCTAGGCGATAAACTCTCGGATGAGTTATGCTCAATTTCACAAAAAGGAGAATCGCAACCCTGGCATTGGATTTTTCCTTCACGACATTTTCCATCGGGGACAAAAATTTCTCCTACTGATGTCATGGAGACCGTCCGAGCAAATCCAGACAGATTTCTCATTGAGACAACACCGTTTTTCAAGCATATCAACCAATCCTTCGAAACAAAAAACTGGGTAGACATAGAGGGGGAATATTATTTTTGGCTGAAACGGATTTTCAGAGAAAGTGATTGTGGTTATGACGGAGCCAAACCACTTAACAAGGAATTGGATGAAATAAAAAGGCTCTTAATCGAGTATTTGGATGGTATCCAGAAAGACCAGATAAAGCCGGACTTGGTAAAAGAGTGTATCCAAAAGGCCATCCATGGACCTTGTGAGGCTCAAGACATATCCATTGATGGCCAACCAGCATTCGAGGATTTTGCAAAAAAGCGGCTGGATTTCTTGGCGACACATTCTAAGATGGAAAAAGAAACCTTTCTTAATAAATTCGGGTATCCATATCTTTCTAACCATTCAGCCATAGATGAATATAATAAACAGATTATCAATAAAAATTATCGACCGGGATTAAATGACCTTGTGAATTATCCCCAACATATTAGTAATATCAATAAACGGAGAGAAATTGTTCCGGACTTTTTTCTGCTTCCGGACCAGATTCTGCTGCTGAATTTCAACTATACAACAACAGCAGATATGTATCTTTACAAGAATTCGGGCTTCGAGGTGAATCACATCCATGGGAAACTGGGAGATAATCTGAACCATATTATTTTCGGTTATGGGGATGAAATGGACGATGACTACAAGACAATCTCAAAACTGAACGACAACGATTATCTGACGAATATCAAATCCATACGCTATCTCGAGACAGACAAATATCGCAAACTGCTCCGATTCATCAATTCGGATTACTACCAGATTTACATCATGGGGCACTCCTGCGGCAATTCGGACCGCACCTTGTTGAACACGTTGTTCGAGCATCCGAAATGTGTTTCCATCAAGCCGTTTTACTATCAGTGGCAGGATGAACGAGGAGAATGGCAGGACAACTACATTGAGATAATACAGAACATCTCACGCAACTTCAATTCCATGCAGACCATGCGCGACCGGGTGGTCAACAAGGAATTTTGCCGTCCTCTCGTACCCAAGGACAATTAAAAAGCAAAGGCTGCGAACTCAATCGCAGCCTTTGCTTATTCCATGGGTTCCCACTCCGGGAGTTGGATCGTGTCCCGGATTTCGGGACATCGGATGAGCTCGACCGTCGTATCCTCGTAGACGTTGCAGGCCGTGAAGAGCGAGACGAAGATTGCGCCCCAGGCTGCGGCCAGAATAACGTAGGTCAGAATCGTTATTATGCGTTTGCGTTTCATCGTTTTTACTCTTTCAAAAGTTCAGAAATTTCGGGGTCCAGATTCCCCCTATACTCCATGCGTTCATCCCGGCGGCAGGCTTCGAGGAAGTGTTCGCGCCCTTCGGCCTTACGCCCCAGCCGCGAGCAGGCTATGGCCCGCAGGTACTCCGTCACGGCATCCGTCGGCATCGCCGAGAGGAGCTCCAGCGCCCGCTCGTTGTGGTCCATCGAGAGGTGCGCCACCACCGTATTGCGGTCGTTATAGTCGTTGAGAATATAGAGCGCCCGGGCATACTGACGCCTTTGCAGCAACTCTACACCGCGGGCATAGGTCGTGTCAAGCTCCGTGGTGTGGATCGTATCCTTGACCATCCCCTTGCGGCGGAGGTTGTAGCGGAAGTCCACGGTGCGGAGCTGCGGGTAGATCACCTCCTTCAGGTAGGCGTACTCCCGGGGAAAGCGTTCGCGCAGCAGCCGCTCTCTTCGGTCCGGATTCCGCTCCGCGGAGAGGAGCTCCAGCATCGCCTCGCGGTTCGTCAGCGCTGGATCCGTGCGGATGCGGTTCATCAGCTCGGGCCACGCCTCGGCAACCCACCGCACGGTCAGCAGCGTGTCGATGCCCCGGCCGTAGTGCCGCACCAGGTAGCGTTTCAGCGCCTCGGCACGCCCCCGCGAGAGGCGCTCGTTGAAGGCGTAGCGCCCCTCCGGCGAGGAGGAGGCCGTGAGGGTGATCGTATCGACGTAGAACTCCTCCTGCTCGATGATCCGGTGCATCAGGCGCGAGATCTTCTCCAGCTCGCGGCCGTTGTCGCCCAGCGTATCCACCACCCGGGTATCACCCACAAAGAAGCGGATGTAGTTGCGATCCTCCACCGTAACATACTTGTCGATCACGCGGATGCGGTAGCGCGGCATCGTATCGACAAAGGAGAGCATCGACGAGACGAGGTAGGCCAGCGTATCCGAGGGCGGCAGCCGGTAGGCGCTGTCATCCACGGCCTGCACCTTCCCCGTGAGCGTGATGAGCATCTTCTTCGAGGTCTCGTCCGTCGGAACCTCCTGCGAGTAGTAGTAAGTGATCGTGCTGCGGCTCTCGACCAGCGAATCGAGCCGGGCATCCTCCGGGTAGGGAAACTTCACGAAGCGCTGGAAGGCCGCCTCCCGCCCCAGCGTATCGGGTCGGAAGCGCCGCACATAGGTCTCATACTGCCAGTAGTCGCGCTCCTGCAACAGCGAGAAGCGGCCCCCGCGGATCACCAGATCCTCCAGCGGAACGGTTCCATCGGGTTTGTGCAGCAGAGGCGTGATGACCACGCTGCAGCTGCTGCCCAGCAATTGCTTCGGAAGCGTAACCACAAAGTCGAGGTGCACACGCCCGTTGCGTTCGGGAACCGAGCGGACCTTCGCCACGACCGTCACCTGCTCGATCTGCAGCGACATGACCCGCTCACCGTCGGGCAGCGTATCGACCGGAGCCAGAAAGAAGGTGTTGCTGTCGCGCTGGAGCCGCACGACCTGCGGCCGGTAGTCCTGCCGCTGGGCCTGACGCTCCGCGCGCGTAAGTTGCGAGAGGTGTGCCGAGGCGCGCTGACGCTCCAGACGTGTGGCCACCGAGCAGCCCGTCGCGGCACACATCGCGGCGGCGAGCACGCCGCCCAGAATCATTCGTTGTGCTTTCATGGCTAAAACAGATAGGCGAACGATAGCTCCAGGCGGGAAGGGGCCAAGGTCCAGCGTCGCGAGTGATAGATATATTCGTCGTCCCAGTCCGAGACCGTAGGGTCTCGCCGCGTGTCCTTCGTATGGAAGAGCCCAAGGCCTCCCTCTACGGCCACGCTCCACCGTTTGGAGAGCATCCACGAATAGCCGCAGGAGAGGCCCGCGCCCCACGCTCGGCCGTCGTAGCGCCGTGTGCGGCGGCCGAGGAGGTAATTGACATGCGAGAGCTGCGCACCCACAAAGGGGCCGACCTGCGTTTCGTAGAACCAGTAGCGGGCGCCGAACTGCGCTGCACGAAACGAGGTGGCAAGATCCTCCGTGCGCAGGGGGTTCCAGAACAGCGTTCCCTCCAGCGACCAACGGTCCGTCAGAGCCACCTCGACGCCGAGGTTCAGCGTCGCCGTACAAGCCGCCAAGGCATTGGCCCGCACGGCGAAGATCTGTGCCGCAGCCTTGTGGGGCGAACCCCACAAGGCCATAAGCAGCACCATTAGAATCGGTATGATACGTTTGGTTTTCATGAATTCGTCCATTTTATCCGTTTACTCCTTGACACAGCGGACTCCATGACCGTGTGTTTGAGAGTTTCCGGTGGCTATCTGTACGACACCGCTGTCAAGAACATCTACAGACTTGGCTGTTTGCGCTCCCGATGAGCTCGGGTCACTGGTCCACATCCGGGTCCATGATGCCGGCACATAATACTGGAGAGTTCCCGACGAGTCCTCCAAATAGCCATTGAAGGGATAGAATGAGGTTGCCGTACCGTTATAATACATATACCATCCCCAGGAGGTAATACCCGACGCCTTCTTGAACACGGTCTTGTCCCATGCACTGGACGCAGGAACTTTCCACCCCGGAGGACAGGGATCGTAAATGGTCTTTTTTCCGGAAGGATAACCCCACAGATAGGGGCTGTAATCAACCAGCCAGGTAGAGAAATAAACCGGATTGCTGCCGGCAGGGTTCGGAGCAGAACCGATAAACGATGTCGGATGTTCCAGACTCCAGGCAATCGAATAGTCGCTCAGCGTATAATTCCCCGTATAGTGACTGTGGACCTCAAATTCATATCCCTGAAGATTCCATGTCGTAGCGGGTGTTTTATTATCGGACTTTCGGTTTTCTTTGGGGTAGATGAAAGGGTCTTTGCGTCCCCACTGGAAATAGAGGCCCTTGCTTACGACATCGGATGTCGCGGTAGACTCCGCACCGAGGTTGCGGTCCATGAAGACGGCTCCCGTCGAGTAGGTCTGGGCCGTATGGAACGGTTCATAATCCACAGCCCATATATGCCACGACCAGATGCACCGATCCCGGTCGTCAAAGAGGCCGATGACGGCATTGCCATGAGTCGTACCGGTCGAAAAATAGATCCGCCCATGATCATATATCGCATAGCGGACAACGCTCCCGAATCCTGTGCCGCTCTCCCAAATCACCCGGGCGGTCGTACCGTTAAGCGCAGAGGCGGTAATTCCCGTTGTAGATTTGCCATTGCCCTTTACACGGGCATTGAATGAATATCCCGTATTGAGTGCTCGCGCAATGTAGCAGTTGGCAGTCCCATTATCATCCAACGGTGTGTGGCCATCAATTTGGAATCGGGCAAAAATAGAACCCCTGTGGGTCGTCGGGACATAATGGTACTCGGCAGCTGACGAGAGGCGTTTCGTAAAAGCCGGATCGGAATACCAGCCAGCGAATTTGTATCCTGCTACAGCCGTCGCCCGAAGCATACACCCATCTCCGTCGCAAAGGACCAACAGGTTTTCCGAAGCTCCCGTAAAAGGTTGTGAATACAACTCCCCGTCGGCCGTGACCAATCCTTTGCCGTTGCCATCGGGCATAGTCGTCGTACTGGTATAGACTCCAAGCATGTTGGCATAACGGTGCGTAAAGCGAAATATCTGCTGAAAATCATACTCGTCACGCACCGTAACGGTATAGGTCAGCCGATTGTTCGAAGCATCGTAAACTTGCGGAGCATAGTCGATTCCATAGTTATTGCTGCCATTGGGACGATACAATTGCAGCGTCTGAGAATCCCCAACCTGCTCCCGGTCGACGTAAAGAGCATCGGCATCACCCTCCTCTACCGCAACTTCGCATTCGAGAAGCAGATCGTTATTTGTTCCGTCCACCGTCACAATCAACTCTCTCTGGGAGTCCTGACAGCAATATCCGCCAAAACCCTCCTCTTCGATATCGTCGTGAACCGATACCGTATAGCTGTTCACCCTGGTATCCACCTCATTGTCCCCGAGTATCGTAATATGCAACGTATGGAATGTATTGGGGCGAACATCGAAATTCGTCGTATTGTTCTCGCCCAGATAGACGCGATAGGCCAATACCTTGCCGTTGCGCGTTGCGCGAATCATCAGGAACGTGGCGTATCGCGGCGCATGATCCGGATTTTTCTCCCGTTGATCGGAAATAGAGGGGACCTCGCCCTGCCGATTTTCGAGCATGTAACCGGTCAGCGTGCAGGTCGCAGCCTCCGCTTCGGAGAGTTCCGTCAACGGTCCTTTGGCATAATTCTCCGCTCGATCCGATGGAGAGCCGTCACTAAAGGGATGGGCCTGCTGCGGGAGGTTGCAAAATTGGACCGATTCAAGGTGAATATCCCGGACGGCAGACGCCACGGCTATATTGCAGGCAACCTTGGCCACCTGGCGTGTTACTTCAATCGACAAGCTCTGCGTTGTACCGGAACCTGTCGTGATGGAAAGTTCCTGGCATGTCGTCATCGGAAGCTCTTCGTATGAGCCTTGCCAGTGAATCGCATAATCTTCAAGCTGCGTTTCATCCAGCTCGCCCAGATCTTCACGGGCATTCGCAATAAGATATAGCATATAATCTCCGGGCGGACATTCGAAGCTAAACTGCCGGGAGACAAAATAGCGATGCAAAACCATAGCGCCCTTCTTGGCATACAGATAGAGATTGACATCGCGGATTGCCATCTCGTCCGTCGAACGGGTCAAACCGATCATCGCATCGGGGCGTACGGCTATTTCTACCGTAACGCTGCGAGGCGCAAAGTACTCTTCCGTCGAATCCTTGTGGCAACTGGTTAAAGTCACAAGGGTTGCTGTCAAAAAGAACAGCAGTTGCTGGATTCGTTTCATAACAGTCAGTGTTTGAAAGGTTAGAAAAAGGGTCCCGTCCGACCCTTCGGGGCAAGGCGGGACCCGCAACACATGGATTAAGCGCCCAGATCAACCGACTGCGTAACGGGCGTCTCCCAGTCGGCCACCGTTACCGACACCTGGCAATCCTGACCCACAAGGCCCGTGATATTGGCCGCGACACGGTAGTAGCCGTTGCGGAGAATCTGACCCGCGGCCTTGCCCGTCAGCTCGACCAAATAGATCACCTCCGAACGGTCGTCACTCGTCGAGCTGCTGCCGTCGCTGTCGTAGGTCGCGTTGATCTCCAGCAGCACGCGGCTTCCGGCATCGAGCGTTCCCGTCTCATAGAGGTAGAAGAGGCTGTTGTACTTCGACGAGGCCGTCCCCGGGGTCTGCGTATGCGTGTAGCTCATGGCTCCCGTCGAGGGCTCGCCGGCCACGACGAGCGACTGCGACGCGGCGCGCGAGAGCTTCACCGAATTGATCGTGATCGAGCCGGGATACTTCTCCGAAAACTCCGGGGCAATCGTGGTCTGCAGGGCTACCTTTGCCACCGTGCGTTTCAGAGAGATGCCCACCTGCGTCGAGGTGTTCACCGCACCGACGGTCTTGGTCGTCGAGCCCGACATCACGAAGCCGCCCGAGCGCAGCGCCTTGGTCGAGACATCCGCGAAGGTGCCGTTATAGTCTCCGGCCGACTGCTCCACAAGAGCCGTAAGTGCCGACTTGGTTTTGGCCGACGAAGCGTCGTAGTTCGCAATGGCGTAGAACGAGCATTCTGTTCCGGCCGCGGACTTTGGGAGCGAGAAGGTCGCCGATTTCGAGGCGAGTTCCGAAGCCGTGAAATCGCGTCGCAGGAGCAGATCTCCCGAGGCGCTGAACGTGAAGACAGAGAGCGACGAGAGGCTCTTCTCCCACGCCTCGGCCGTGGCCGTGGCATCGAAGAAGGCACGGGTCTGTGCATCATCGCCCGAAGAGAGGATGATCGTTACCGAAGCACCATCGGGGTGTGCCTCCGGAGCGGGGTTCATCATTTCGGTTTCCTTGTTGCACGAAGCAAACAGCGCAGCGGCGAGAGCCGCCATCGCAAAAATTCGGTTTTTCATGGTTGTAAGATTTGGAAGGTGATTGAAAGATGGTTATTTGAAGTGTTTCGCAAGAGGTGCCGGGCGTTCAGGGCTCTGGTAGCCCGGCACACCGTTTTCGTCGATCCACCGGCGGATGGCCCGTCGAAGCCGCTCCTTGAGCAGCCGGAATTCGGGACGCTGGGCAAAGTCATCCCCCAGCGGCGTGCGCTCGAAGATCGGTGAACAGATCCTGGTCAGTTTCAGCGCCACCGCCTGACGCTGGCTTTGGGGAATAGCCGGGTAGTCGGTTTCGAGGATCAGATGGACCGTATCGTAGGGCGAGAAGAGCAGCCCGCGGAACAGGATCCGGTCGGCAACACGGATCGCCTGGTCGACCGGAACACCGGCTTCAAGGCTTTGGCTGTAACCCTCGAATGCCAACCGGCTGCGCCGCTCGATCATCCGTCGGTAACGGGGCTGCGAAGGATGCCGCTCTTCGAGAAACTGCCGGAGGCGCTCGCTGAACCACGTTTGATCGGGTCGTTCCATCGTCGTGCGGCATTAGCGTTTCCGGCCCCGGCTCGGCGCTTCGGGCGTCGGTTCCTGCTTCGAAGGCTGTTTCTGCTCCTGTTGTTTTGACTGGGAGGCCTGCTGCTCCTGGCGGCGCAGGTTCGTGAAGTCGTAGTCCACGCCGTTGGTCCGGGGATTGAGCCGGATAATACATGAGAGCGGCTTGCCGTTGCGTCCGAGAATCGGGCGGGCCTTCTCCTTCGAGCAGTCGAGTCCTTCGGGGCTCTTCACGGCGGCGAGCTGCCGCTCGTCCAGCTGCTTTGAAAGCGATTCGGGAATGTAGGGTTTGCTGTAGCGGTAGTCCGTCATCCGGTATTCGCGCGTCAAGGCATCGAAGCCGACCTTCCCCGAATAGGTGATGTCGCCGTTACGCATCGTGCACCCCTCGACCTGCACACGGCTTCCCGAGGCGAGGTTCTCCTGCTGGGCTTCGGTTAGCCGTACGCCGTTGAAGAAGCGCAGCTCAGGGACTTCGCGCCGGGGGACCGTCACGAAGCGGTTGGTAGCCGGGTTCAGCGTCACGTAGCACCACTCCTTTTCGCCCGTATGCGGATTGGGCATCTCGTAGAGGCGGTCCGGGGTCTTCCCCGACAGCATCTGCTCCTTGTCGCTGGCCGTGAACATCATTCGGAACTCCTCACGTTCAAACTCCGGGCGGGCCAGGGCGCTTTCGAGCCCGACCTGCACGTCCCCATTCAGATCGCGGAAGGGACGCAGGGCGAACTCTCCGGCAACGGACAAGTCGCCGACCTTCAGACTGATGTTGTGAAGCTCCGTTGTGGGAAGCCCCAGCTTCATTGCCTCCAGCTCCTTCGGCGTAACAACGACGCCCATCTCCTTCAGCTCCTGCAGGTGCAAATCCTGCGTGTCGAACTTGACCCGTTCGAGCTGGTATGAGGTAACGCGATGGTCGTTCAAGGCCTTCAAACCCTCCGGGTCTTTCGGGTTGTCGGCCAGCCGCAGCAGCGACTGTGCCACCTCGCTGGCCTTGTCCGCCGCGACTTTCAGAAAATGGAACGGCCGGGCATTCTCCTGCGAGAGGAACCCCTTGATGAAGGCGCCCACAGCCGAACTGTTCCGCAGGTCGAAGAAGGCCGGCTTGTTGGCCGTGAGCGGTGAGGTGGTGATGGCCTTGTACTGGCGGCCCTCCTGCTTGAGTTCCGAGACGGCCTCCACGGCGCCGTTCTGTTCGTTGTAGAGCAGCAGCGTCTCCTTGTAGGAGGGATCGGCCTGCTCCGGGGCCTGGTTGATCGGTTGATTCAGATTCTCTTCGGGCATAATGCAACTGTTTTAAGTGAAACAAAAGGTTGATGCCGCGAATATAAAGGACTGAATGTCCGCCGATTCCAATCGTCCTGCGCAGGCCGTACATGGCCGTCAGCCGCGGATTTTCCGCACGGCGGTTTACTTCTTTTTCTTCGGCAGGAGCCCCGCCAGGTCGGGGTCGCTTTCGATGCGGCGGATCTCCCGCTCGACGATCTGGACCACCTCCTCCTTGATGCGATAGTAGTTCTCACGAATGATCTCCTCCATGCGGTCCGTGCCCTCCTCGTCGAGAAACGAGGAGATCTGCGGGATAGGAACGAAGCGCCGCTCCTCAGCCTGGATCGCCACGCTGTCCAGCTCGATGCGAGCATGGAAAATCTTCTGCGGCAGGGGCTGGTCCACGTTGTCGGCCACCGAACCGACGAACATCCCCTGCGTGAGGTTCGAAATCTTCGACGGCGGGATCAGCGCGTCGAGCTGCGTGTTGGTCGAATGGGTGATGTTCTCGTTCGAGACGGACTGCGACTCGCGCAGCTGGACGATCTTGCCGAAACGGTCGGAGAGCGTGCGGGCCGTGTCGCCCACCACCTGTCCCGAGAAGATGTTGCCCACGGTGTTGAAAATCACCTTCGCCTCCTTGTCGCCGTAGTCGCGCTCCAACTGCGAGAAGTCCTGAAAGCCCAGGCAGACAGCCACGCGGTTCGAACGGGCCGTGGCGATGAGGTTGTCCAGCCCCCGGAAGTAGATTGTCGGGAGCTCGTCGATGATGATTGAGGATTTCAGCCGACCCTTTTTGTTGATTAACCGCACGATGCGCGAATTGTAGAGCCCCAGGGCTGCCGAGTAGATATTCTGCCGGTCGGGGTTGTTCCCCACGCAGAGGATCTTGGGCGAGGCCGGGTTGTTGATGTCGAGCGAGAAATCGTTGCCCGTCATCACCCAGTAGAGCTGCGGCGAGATCATCCGCGAGAGGGGAATCTTCGCCGAGGCAATCTGCCCCTGCAGCTGGTCCTGCGCATTGCCCCGCCAGGCATCCATGAAGGGCGAGAGGTAGTTTTCGAGTTCGGGATAGGAGGTCAGCACCGGGAAGATCTTCTCGTAGGGTTGGTTCAGAAACTCCACAGCGTGCGGAAAGGTGCAGCAGCGGCCTCCGTCGTAGATTTTCAGGTACCAGATGATTGCCGCCAGCAGGATGATCGGCGAATCGACGAAGAAGTCGCCCTGCTTCTGGATCCACGTCTTGTTCAGGTTCAGCATGATGGTATAGGCCGACTCGTAGGCGTCCGAGATGTCGGTCATGAACTCCGGAGCGATGGGATTGCAGCGGTTCGAGCGGCGGGGGTCGTCGAAGTTGATGACGCAGAAGCGCGGCCGCGTCGGGTAGGCATCCAGATGGCGCAACAGGTGGTTGTAGGCCAGCAGCGACAGGTCGTCGAACTTGAAGTCGTAGATATACATGGCAAAGCCCTTCTCGATCTGCTGGCGGATGTAGCTGTTCACCACGGCATAGGACTTGCCCGAGCCGGGGGTCCCCAGCACCATCGTCGCCCGGAAGGGGTTGATGACGTTAATCATCCCCGGCCGCCACTCACCCCGGTAGTAGTAGCGGGTCGGAAGGTTGACCGAGTATTCGTTTTCGAGCAGACGCGCCTCCTGCTCGAAGCTCTCGTTGTCCTCGTTGAAGGGATCGCGGGCAAGAGTCGTATGCAGCAGGCGGCGAACCCACACCCCGGCGGTCAGCAGCGCAAGGTAGCCGCCCAGCAGAGTCAGCACATAGCTCCAGAAACGAAACTCCAGCCCCACGGGAAGGCTCCGCAGCGGATCGTTGCCGAAGAGCAGGAAGAAACCGGTCAGCGCCAGGAGGAGAATTTGCCGCTTCGAAGGTTTCCCGTCCCGCACGCTGCGTGTGCCGTAGCACCCCAACACCAGAAAGAAGAGGGCGCAGAATTTCGTGATGGATGACCAGGTGAAGAGCCCGGTCGACTGTTGAAGGTTCCAGAAGATGCGGTCCACGACGGGAGCGGTCAGCGCATGGTACGCGAACCAGTCGTAACAGAACCAGTAACTGTTCAGCCCCAGAAACACGATTCCCAGGGCCCGGGCAAACTGGACGATCTTTTCCAATGCCCGCAAATCATCTTCCTGCTGCATACTTGTCTATTTAAGGGCAGCAAGGTAACAAAGGAATGAGACGGTCTGTTCCAGCGGACCTCTTGAGGCCGCGGATGGCCGGCAGGGAGGGTACTCACTACTCCACTCCTGCAAAATCCCGAACGGTCGAACGACCATCCGGGAAGAAACGGTTTACTTTTGGCTTAACTCGACCAGCGTGCCCCGCAGCGTATCGAGGAAGTGGGTCAGACGGTTCTTGCGGTTCAGGATGGCCCAGCGGCAATTGTCCGGGTTCTTGAAACTCGTATTGCAGAGCGTCTCAAACTCGCGCGTAATCTGCATGAAGGTGGCCGGAGAGTCGTCCTGCTGGCAGAAGAAGCCCACGGCCGACAAGGCGGCGATCACCTCCATCAAGTCGGAATTGGTGAATCGCTTCGAAATTTTCAGCGGCGAATGGTGCCGTTGCGTGGCAATCTCCCGGATCCCCGGATACTTTAGCTGCAGGTAGATCATCCGCTGCTCGAAGTCCACCAAAGAGAGCGATGAGCGGATCAACAGGTACTGCAGCGAGGTAGAATCGTTGTAGTTCTCCAATAGTTGAACTAAAGTCTCGCGAATCCGGGCCAACAGCTGCAACGAGTCCAGCCTTGAACACCCATCCTGTTTGGATATTTGCTGAATGCGATTGATAAAACGATTATATGCAACATTTAGGCTTTTCCGATCATTATCACACAACGGCTTGTCAATCAAAGAAAACAGCTGCATAATAAAATCACATTTCTCAAGCCTTTTAACACTCTTTTGCATGACCGGGACTGTGAGAGAAACACAATGTATAAAAATAAGCAATTTATACATTGTGTTTAAGTTGGCTGGATTTTCGGGATTTATATCTGTTATTTTTAGTTCTCAATTATTATGTTTATCTTTGCAAAAGCAATCAGAATATGATTGTGCGTAATCCTATCGTCACCACCCGAAATCGCAAAATTTTATGAGACGAATAGGATGATAGGTGGTTCGTGTAAACAGGCACGAATCAACCTATCATTTCGTCGGGTTTTTGCGAGCCTCGGGTGGTATGGGTTGAGTTCGTGCCTTTTTTGTGAACCATATAAAGCTGCCGTTAGAAGCATGAGCGACATCAAAGCCGGTGGTACAGCTTGATTACTCGATATGCGGATAAAATACGGCAGCTTTTTTATTTAGGGCAAATCACAATCATTGCGGGTGATGGTTTGGCTCCCTGTAGAAATCCAGTTTTTTGCATAGTTGTTCCCGTCATAAGTCGCTGTCTTTTGAAAAGCTCCTTCGGCAATCTTTACAAAGACATTCAAAGGATTTATGTCGTCCTCAGAACGCATGTCATCGGTAGATATGACTCCATAATCTCCTTGGCTTGCTTGCATGCTGCGAATTCTAACCTGATATAGAATTAAAGTATTATAATTATAAGATATTTTCAAAGCCTGTGGCGACCATCTGTCGTTTGTTACTCCCGATATTGAACTTGAGGACATAAAAATATTCGGTCCATACGTTCCGTGATCCGCATAATCAAGTGCAGCTCCGGCAAGAGCCGATATTTGATTATAATTACCCCATTGACGAACGGTTATCAACCGATTCTCATCGGGAAAATAAGTATCGAATTTCTCCCGCAACTTCAGAATGATGTTGCTATATGAGTTATAGACCATACTTGAATATTCTGAATACTGGTCGTCGAAGGTTATTCCGTTCAAGCCATAACTGCCGACAACCCACACGAGAATATCGGTAAAAGCATCTGCCTGGTTATCATTCATATTAGCGACTCCCATATCCTGACCGTCCCCCAAAATCCGCAAAAGCACCTTAATACCTTTTTCCTGCAATGGCCGAATATAGGTATCTGCATTCGTCAAAACATGATTCATGTCGGAATCCAGATACAAAGTCGGCATATTATCTGATGATTTGTGAATCTTACCGGCGTCCAGCACACACAAATCAAGGAAGGGTTCGCTGGAATTGGAAATGGTATCTGTTAAATAATAAGATTGTGCATTTAACGGATTGGTCGTATTCACATAGACCGTCGTCATATTCAAAGGAGTCCTGCTCCCATGATCTATATTGGGAATCGAAGGGAATTCTATTCCCGGTTCAGGGTCAGGGTCAGGGTCGGGATCAGGGTCAGGATCAGGATCAGGGTCAGGATCAGGATCAGGATTGGAATTAAGTACGTCCTCGTGTGTAATCTCATGTCCTTCAGGAATAAAGGTCCAGTCTTGTTCATAGGCGGTTCCGTCATAAGTTACCGTGGAATTGTACGCCCCTTCTGCGATACTTTGCAGCACCGGCAATGGATTGCAATCCGTAGCAACGCGCAAATCATATGTGGTAATAAAGTTATACCCTTGATTCGCGGCCTGAGCGGATCTATTTTTTATTTGAAGTAAATAAATAGTATTGTACTGTAAATTAAGGTCTAATGTTTGAGGAGAGAACCGATCCTGAGTTACCCCGGAAACAGTTGGTGTTGCAATAAATATATTTGCCCCGAACGAGCCGTGATATACATAATCAATCATGGCTCCTGCTTCTGCATCAATCTGGTTGTAATTTCCCCATTGATCCACACCGATCAGTTTATGGGTATCGGGAAATTCTGCATCGAGTTTTGTGCGTAGCTGTTCAATAATACGCCCATAAGAATTTGCAACCGTGCTTTCATAATTTGCATATTCGTCATCAAAACTAACTCCATCCAATCCGTATGTTTTAACGATGTAAACGAGTATGTCGGTAAATTTGTCAGCCTGGGATTCGGTCATGTTGGCTACGCCTATGCCCTGCCAGTCTCCAAGAATGGATAATACTACTTTCAGCCCGGCATCCTTGAGGGGTTTGACATATGTGGTTGTATCGGCCATTAAAGGGGCCAACTCAGGATTGAAATAGATTGTCGGATCGTTGTTTGCGTCCCTGTGAATGTTCGCGGCAAAAAACTCGACTATATCAAAAAACAAAGGCCCGTCCGCCGAAGTCCCCAAATGGTACGACAACACATTACGGGGATCCGTATCATTGGTCTCTATAATGGCAATTACTTTGGGAGACTTGTCTCCATAGGCCCGTGTATATTGCTTGGAAGAGGCCGTTGAATCCGATTTCTCCGGATCTTCTTTTACACACGCCAGAAGTAATCCTGCGATGAGAATCAGAAAAAGACTTTTGAGCGACAAAGTTCTCATGATTTATAATTTTGGTTGTTAGTAAATAGGCCCGCACATCGCAACGATGCGCGGGCCCGGTGGTACAGCTTGATTACTCGATATACGGACTTACATCACATTGCGAAAGGTCAGTTTCCCGTATAGGTAGGCTGATAAGCAGGCACATTGTCCTTCGTCAGTTCGAAACCACTGGGGATAAACTCCCAATCCTGGGTGTACGGAGTGCTGCAAACATTCGAAACAGTTGCACTGCTGTATGCTCCATTTGCAATAGCCTGGAATACCGGCAGCGGACTCACATCATTGGAAGGTCGGAGATTGAATAACATAATACCAGCATAGCCACCACTAGCCGTTTGTGATGAACGATTCTTAATTTGATTTAATTGAAGTGTAGTATATGTTTGTCCTAGCAAAATAGCCTGAGGCATCCAACGGCTATTTATCATGCCAGAGATAGAACTTGGCGAAACGAACTGATTGGGTCCAAATGAACCATGATCTGCATAATCAATCATTCCTCCAGCAGTAACATCAATCTGGTTGTAGTTACCCCACTGGAATACCGTAATCAGTTTGTTTCCTGCACCAAATCTGGCATCGAGCTTGGCACGAAGAGCCTTGATTATATGAGAATATGAATTATAAATTGTCGAAGAATAATTGGCATATTCATCATCGAAATTGATTCCGTCCAGGCCATAACGATCTACACAATAAACCAGAATATCGGCATATCGGTCAGCCATTTCAGGGGTCAAATTGGCGACTCCAATTCCCTGCCAGTCACCCAGCGAGGTCATGCAGACTTTGATACCTTCCTCCTGCAACGGTTTCACATACTTGTGGAAACCAGTTGTTGTCGGATTGGCAGGATCGGGCTCCAGAATACGGGTCAGTTTATCGTTGAGATAAACCGTCGGATATCCATCTGCATCCTTGTGGATGTTTGATGCGAAGAGATTGAGAATATCGATGAACTTTTCGCCATTCATCTCCCAACAGAGGGCATTGAGCGGATTGACGTCGTTGGTCTCCACATAGACCATAATCTTCGGAGACTTGTCTCCGTAAGCACGGGTAGAGATTTGAGTCCCGTCAGACTGAATCTGCGGTTCCTCCGAATCGTTTGCACACGAAGTAAACAAAGCACCTGCTGCAAACAGAACCGTTGCCAAAGTTAAAAGATGTTTTTTCATAACTTCTGTGAATTTAGGTTAGAATAATTTTGTTGAAACTGGACATAAGCCCTATCGAGTTTTTACCAATTCTTTGCATAATCCCCATAATATAGATATGTTGTATGTGAATCAAATACGTTCCCATTTGGATTATGAGATATATATATACCATATATATAATTACCATCCATTCCGTCTGGTTCATAAACCATTAAAGTTAAACTAACTATTTGGCTCCATTGAGTCTCATAATCTCCTTGAATATTTGAAATTAAATCTCCAAACATAAGAAGATTGTTGAGGCTCCAACCACACATTCGCCATACCCATAAATTTGATAAACCAATTTGATTCTGGAAATATGAACTGGACATCGAATAAAATGGCACGGCAAAAGCGCCATATTTAAATTGGTCCAATCCTGCAATCGGTTTGCGGGAATGATTGTTCACCGGGAACATCATGCCGTTCATTTCGCCCTCACTTTGGTCAATTCGACCCCACGGGTCAAGAATCTGTATATCCTCATCCTCGCTCATGTAGCCGGACCATGCATAGTCGAGGTATTTCCCAACCTCGATGCCTCCGGTCGCCTCTGTATCCCAAAAATATTCGGTCGGCTCTTCATAATCGGACAGGGTCAACAGTTTGTCGGGCATGGCTCCGCGCAGGGCCTTGATGAGTTTCGGATAGGAGGTAGTATTCATGGCGGGCATACCCTCCACTTCACCATAGCCGGCGTTGCGGTCGAAAAGATTGACGCCATCGAGGTCGTAGGTTTCAAGACAAGCCTTGACCTGTGCCACGAAATCTGCAATCTGTGCATCGGTCAAATTGCAGAAGCCCAAACCCGTATTTCCCCCTTCAATCGAAAGACAAACCTTGCGGCCCTTGTCCTGCAACGGTCTAATATGCAAGTCGGCATGCTCCAGAACGTAGCGGATATCCGAATTGAGTACCAACATGGATCGGCCCGTAACTTCGTCATATCCAATCTGAACCACACGCAGGTTAACTATATTGCCATACGTTCGTTCCCAAACATTAGGTGCCGCCGGGTTCATTACATCTTCCTTTGCAACAACCCACACATCAGCCAGCAGGGGTGAATATTCGGAGGTATTTACATAAAATACCGTCGTATTTACGGGGTCCAGTTCGTAATCGCCGACCTCCGGTTTGCGGACCTTGACAACATAGTAGAGGATGCCGCCGTCATCGGACATAGCCACATCGTCCGACGACACCACAATCGGGGCCAGGTATTTCCCTGCTTCAAGCCCGTCGGCCTTAAAGGTCACTTTTATTTTCTCGGAGATTCGTTCCCCGGCGGCTATCGAGATTTGTCCGTCATCGGCAATCTGAATGTTGGCGGCCGGCATGGTCAGAAAATCAGTCCCGTATTTGGCGTTATAGATTTCGACCTGCGATTCATCCGGAGCTGTCTGAAGATTCAGATTTTTCTCGGCCGGGCGGTTCAAACGACAATACATCGGGTCGGATGTCGTCCCCGTGCCTTCCATCAAATAGACAACCGACCGTTCTACGGGAGAAAACTGGCTGCGAACCGACACATAGGTATTCTCCAGCGGCTCCTTGTCGGGGAGTTCTCCACGTGTCGTATCTACCGGATCCGCTTCACAGGAGGCCAATAAGAGCGCCCCCATGGCCATCAGGAATACAAAGATTCCCTGTTTCATATCATAGTTCCGTTTCATAGTTATTCCTCGGTTTCGTTGATTTTCGGAATTTCAATACCGTCGGGCCAAACGATGTCGGTCTCGGCCACACCGTCGTTACCGTACATCGAGTAGTCCTTGACGGTATTCCCGGCACCCTCGTTGAATTTCCAGTAGCCCAGCAGGGTCGGGTCGCTCTCGGGATTGGCAATTTCGTACATGTTCTCCCAGATTTGCTGCTGCGTGCGGGCCACGGACCAGACACGCGCCTCGGCAATCTTGCCGTTCAGCGGGCGGTAATCATCATACGACTTGCCAATGAAGAACTGGTAGGCATCGCCGAAACCGCCGTACTTCTTCTCGTTGTCCTCCGTCGGATTCTTCAGATAGAAGTCATAGAGCGCACGCATGGCAAGGTTGATGCGCGTATCCTCGCTCATCGAGGTGAGACCCATTTCGGTGCCCTCGCTCTGCAGCTCGCCGTTGACATAGACGCAGACGCGGCGGGTTGCCTGGTCGTAGGTGCAGGCCACATGGTACCACTGCCCGGCCGAGAGGTTCTTCGTGGCGTCGCGCTCGGGAAACTTGCCGAATTTTGAACCGGCGCCCGAACCGTCGAACTGCAGCTGCTGACGCTCGAAGTTCGTATCACCAATACGCAGCAGCAGGTACTGCTCGACACCCATCACCGAAGAGATATTGACGGCATTGGTGTTCCCGTCGGAGGTGACGGTCGAGGTGGCAAACTGGTCAATGTAAATCAGTGCCTCGTAGGTCACGGCCGTCAAGCCGTTCCACGCCTGACTGTTTGTCCCGTAGGTGTCCAGCGTCGGGAAGTTAATCCAGTTGCCCTCGCCAAGTTGCGCCGCGACGGTGATGTTCGACGAACGCTTGACAACGTAATAGACCGTCGAGGAGGTCGCCAGTGTCGGGACCGACGACTGCGCAATCGTCACCGGCACAAGGTAGGTTTCGTCGAGCGGCAGAGCTCCGGTCTGCTCGGCACCCTCACCCAGCAGGTTCTGCAGATGGAGCGTGAGCGTCTCGGAGGTCGTCTTGCCCGCGGCAATCGTCGCGGTTTCGGACGAGAGCGCATAATACTTCGCATCGAGCATCGACCACGACGTGCCGTAGCGGGCGTTGTAGCGCTCAATCAGCGACGGATCGACCGTCACGGAGAGCGTCACATCTTGATCCGACGGATAGGCCAGCGTCGCCGCAAAGGTGCGGTCGAAGACATCGAGCGTATTCTTGATTGTTGCCGCCTGCACCTCGGAGGTCTCCGCCACGTCGAGGTAGACCACGTTGCCGAACTTGTGGTCGTCGGCCGAGTAGTCGGTGCAGGCCGTCTGGACCGCAACCATTCCGATGCAGGCCAGCAACAGCATATTTTTCCGTGTTTTCATAGTTCACTATTTGGAAGGGTTCAACAGTTGGATGGCATCGCTCAGCAGCGGGTAGTTGCGCTCGACATCGTAGTAGTCGTTGTCAATGTCGTAGGCGGCAAGTCCGGCCAGCGGACCCAGCGAAACGACCCGCTCGGCCATCTCCGTAATGGCGGCATGTTCGACGACATCCTCGTCGTAGAGCGGAGCCCCGGCCGCAGCCGCCAGCAGCAGCCGTTCAGGTGCGATGCCCGCATAGCCCGTGGCATTGGCCACCTGCAGCTTCAGCGTCGTGATGTCGGTCGTCGCCTCGGTATCGAGGACCACATAGTCCAGTTTCGCGCGGTCGGCTTCGGCCACGAAGAGCGGATTACCCTCATAGACCAGCAGCTGGCCGTCCGTTTTGGCCGCCGAAAGCGTGGCGACGATTGTGGCCGTGGCTACGGCGTCCAACGGATCGGCCGTGAACGAATAGCCGTCCAGCCCATTGGCAGCTACCGCGGCAATCACGCCGTTGAGGTAGGTTTTGAGGGCCACGGCGTCGGCGAACTCCGCCTTGCGCGCGGCGTAATCCACCTGGTAGAGCACCCGGGTCCCCTTTTCGTGCATCGTGACCATGTCCTCGGCGTCAAAGCGCGAGAAGTTGTCGGCATTCGTCAGCGACACCATGTCCAGCGAGTCGGGCAGGCAGCGCATATAGTCCTTTTCGCTCGCGGAGGGGGTCGGCGAATTATAGAGTCGGGCGTAGGTCAGGAAATGTTCGCTCTGCTTGTATTCGCGCAGCGCAGCCGTATACTCCGCCCAGAAGGCCGGATCCTGATCTGCGGGGCGCTGGACCTGCTGCTCGACAGCCTCCGTTTCGGTCCAGTCGCTGCATGCGGCGGCCCCTAAAGCGAGCGCCGAGACTGCCATGCAGCGGAACAGATTGGTGATGATATGGTTTTTCATGGCGTTGGTCATTAAAGGTTTTTGCGGTCCCACCATACGCGGGTTCCCTGCGTGTCGCCCGCGCCGTTGACGGATTCGCTGTTCAGATCGGCGATGGCCGCCTGGAGGTTCGTCGGATTCTCGGTGTACTCCTCCACCGGGTACGGCAGGCGCCGTGCCCCGAGCGACGAATCCACCGTCCCGCCGCTGGCATTCTCAACCACCGGCAGCAGCCGCGGATAGCTCGTGCGCCGGTGTTCGGCCCACGCCTCGGTCCCCAGCGGGAAGATGGCAATCCACTTCTGGGTGATGATCTTCTCGAGGTTCGTCTCGATGTCCGTGGCCTTGTCGTCCCAGGCAATCGTCACGCTGCTCTGAGGTGTCGAAACCGAATACTTGCCAATCGGGTCGACATAGGCCGCCGGCGTATGCGTGGCATCGGCAATGTAGGCGTCGGCACCGCTGGCACCCCGCTCCTCGAACGACAGCCGGATGGCCTCCTCGTAGAGCGACTTCGCCTCGGCAGCCGAGCCCCAGCGCAGTTCGTACTCCGCACGCAGGAAGGTTACCTCCGCGGCATTCATCCACAGGTAGGGATCCGTCCCCGTGATGAGCATGTTCGAATAGGAAGAGACGGCCGTTGCCTTGCTTGAGACGTTGATGCCGATACGGATGCCGGCGTAACCCTGCACCTCCTGTCCGTTCTCCACGAGGCGTACCGTCGTGAACATCTTCTCGCGCCGCGGGTCGTTGTAGCCGTTCATGTAACTGATGATGTCGGCTCCGACGCGATGGTCGCCCCAGTCATTGTAGATCAACGTCATACGATTGTCCGAGGTCTGCATCCGCGCATTGTCGGCATTCGACGTGATAACGCCCCCGGCAATCGCTTCGGCAGCCTTCGTGCGGGCTGTCTCCTCGTCCACGTAGGTCAGGCGCATCGCCATGCGCAGCTTGAGCGAGTTGGCGAACTTCAGCCACTGCGCGATATTGCCCGCATAGACCCCGTCGTAGCGACCGAAGGCGTCAGACGGCAGCGTGAGATTGTCCTCCAGCGAGGCGATCGCTGCGTCGAGCTCCTCGAACATTGCCGCATAAGCCTCCTGCTGCGTGTCGTAGGCCACCTCGAGCGATTCGGTCTTGTCGGCCATGATCTGCGTGTAGGGAATCGGACCGTAGGAGTCCGTCACGCGCTGCATGATGGCAATGCGGCAGACGGCGGCCAGCGCGTGGGCCGTCACGTCGTCCGTACCGTTGATGATGGCGCGGTAGGCCGGGTAGGTCTCGCTGATGACGTTCACGAAGGGCCACTTCCGCCAGTCAGCCGAAGCATTGAAGGTCTCGAACTTGTTCTGCCACGTGTCGACCGTGGCGCCGATATAGCCCGCATAGGGTCCTCCGACCAGACTCTCCAGGAACTGGTACATGTGCTCCTGCGTCGGAACAACGAGTCCCTGCAGGGTCTTGAGATTGGTGCCGATCTTGTAGTTGTTGGCCTGCAGCTGTTCGTCGGTCACTTCGTTCGGATTGCGGTTGATATCCGCGAAGTCGCCCGTACAGGCAGCCATGCCGAGCAGCATGACCGCAAGCAGCAGCCGCTGCACGTTATGATTCGTAGTTTTCATGGTCTTGCTGTTCATTTAGAATTGGAATTTGACGTTAAAGCCCAGGCTGCGCAGCGACGGCATCATAAAGTAGTCGATGCCCTGGTAGTTCAGCCCCGTCGAGGCCACGGCCTCGGGGTCGAACGGTGCCTTGCAGTAGATCATCCAGAGGTTGCGCCCGACGAACGAGACGGTCATCCGCATCTTGTCGCGGAACCACTTCGCGGGGAGCGTATAACCCAGCGAAAGCTCCTGCAGGCGGAAGTTCGTCGCCGAATAGGTGTAGTACTGCGGCAGTCCCGACTGGGCGCCGATGGCCTGATACCACTTCTGGGCGTCGATCGTCTGGCGACCGTTGATGATGACACCTCCGGCGTCACGAGCTGCAGCAGAAGCCTCCGAAACACCATACAGGTCCATGTTGGCCTGCGTAGCCGAGTAGCAGATACCGCCGATGCGGGCCGTGAAAAGCAGGCCGAGATTCAACCCCTTCCACGAAAAGTCGTTGCGCCAGGCCAGATTGTATTTCGGGAAGACCGAGCCCAAATAGATATCCTCCATGTAGTCGTCCTTGACGGCCACGTTGCCGCTCTTATCCACTTCGATATAACCGTCTTGATTGTAGACCAGGTCGGAATTGGTGTAGAGGTCACCCAGCGTACCGCCCGGTTTGAGGATATACTTTGCCTTGCCGAGGCCCTTGATTTCCAACCGGTCCTTGGTAATATATTCGCCGGTTTCGGGATGCTTGTAGTTGTGGACCAGCTCGACGATCTCGTTTTTGTTCCACGAGAAGGTGAAGTTCGTGGCCCAGCGGAAATCCCGCCACGTGTTGTCATACCCCGCCGAGAGCTCGACACCCGTATTGCGGACATGACCCGTCTGCAGGTAGATGGTCGAGTAGCCCGACGATACGGAGATCTGCGGGTCGAAGGTCTGGTTGTAGGTGTCGGCCCAGTACCACGATGCCGAAAGGCTGATGTGGCGCCACAGCCGGGCGTCGAGACCCAACTCGTAGGTGCGGGTCCGCTCCGGGTAGAGGTCGCCGATCGGATAGTGCGTCTTGGCGGTCCAGACCTTGTTTGTGGCATCGTACTCGTAGGTCGGGATGGTCAAGTGCCGCGGGAAGGGCATACCCACCGAGGCAATCGAACCGCGGATCTTCAGATAGGTCAGCGCACGGCCCATGTCCCAGAGCGAGGTAGGCACCCACGACAATCCGACCGACGGGTAGAAGAACGACGATTCGGGCGATTCGGCCAGCTGCGAGGCCCAGTCGTTGCGACCCGTCACCGTGAGGTAGAGCATCTGCTTCCACCCCACCTCCACCGAGGCGAAGAGGGACTGCGTCTGCTCCTGCCAGCCCGACTTCTCGGCCCGCTTCTTCGAATCATCGAGGTCGAAAACGTTGAAGACATTCGGAAGGCCGTTCTCCTGAATCGGGCCCCGGTATGACAGCAGGTCGGTCTTTACGTTGTTGATTGACGCGCCGACGTTGGCCTGCAGCGACCAGTCGTCGCCGAACGTCTTGTTGATATTGACCATCACGTCGGCATAGGTCTGCGTATCGTATTCGCGCTGCTCGGTGTAGTGGCCGTTCTTGCCGCCGTCCGTAATCGTGGTGTTCGACGAGGCGTAGAGCTTCTGCGTGTAGAGCGAATTGGCGTTGTCGATCCTGACGCGCCCGGCCACATTCAGCCACGGAAGAATGTCGTACGAAGCTGAAAAGGAGAGCAAGTAGCGTTTCTTGTCCGTATTACGCAGATTGCGGTAGGCAATCCAGTAGGGGTTCTGCATGCGCAGGTCACCACCCTCGAGGTCTGAAGACCAGAACTGTTCCATCAGTTTCGAGGCCGGATTGTAGCGCTCGAAGATTCGGTAGGCATCGAAATCCGTTCCCCGCGGGAAGAGGTAGGCCGGGACCAGCGGGTTCGAATAGACACCCTGGTTGGTCATGTTCTGGTCCTGCTGGTAGATGTAGCTTGCCGAGGCGTCCAAACGCAGCTTATCCTTCAGGAAATAGCTGGTATTGCGGAAGGTGAAGTTGTAACGGTCGTAGGTGTTGTTCGGGATGATGCCGTCGGAATTGACCGCAGCAGCCGAGAAATAGGTCTGGTTGCGGTCCGTACCGCCCGAGAGCGTGAAGGCGTTCGTATAGACATGACCCGTCTCGAAGAAATCATTGGGTGTATAACCGGTTTGCGCAGCCGGGGTGAGTTTCGCGCCCCAGCTGTAGACGGCGGAACCCGAACTCGAACCGTTCAACCCAGTTCCGTAGCGGTTCTGGAACTCCGGCAGCACGAAGGGATTCAGAAACTCCGTGTTGCTCGAGAGCGTCACCTTCAAGGCGCCGGCCTGTCCCTTTTTCGTCGTAATCATCACCGCACCATTCGCTGCATTCGAACCGTACAGAGCCGCTGCCGCAGCGCCCGTCAGCACCGAGATCGACTCGATATCCTCCGGGTTCAGGTCGGCAATCGACTCCGTGGCACCCTTCGAATCGAACTCCGTACCGCCTCCGCCACCGAAGTTGTACATCGGAATACCGTCGATGACATACAGGGCGTTCGACGACTGCGAGATGGACTTGTTGCCGCGCAGGACGACCTTCGTGGCCCCGCCCACGCCCGACGACGAGGCGTTGATCGTCACGCCCGCCACCTTGCCCGAGAGCGAATTCATGAAGTTGGCATCCTTGACCAGCGTGATGTCCGAGGCCGCAACCTGCTGCACGTTGTACGAAAGGGCCTTCTCCTGGCGCTTGATTCCGAGGGCCGTCACAACCACCTGCTCGATTTCGGACGAGGACTCCTGCAGGGTCACCTCGAACGACGTGCGCGAGCCGACCGGCACGGCGGCCGTCTCATAGCCCAGGTAGCTCACCTCGAGCGTCTGCGAGGCGGCCGGGGAGGGCACCTCCAGCGCAAAGCGCCCTTCCGTATCGGTCGAGACACCCACGGTCGTGCCCCGCACGATGACCGAGGCGCCGACGATAGGCTGCCCCGAGGCGTCGGTCACACGTCCCGTGACCGACACCGCACGGCTCTGCGGAGCGGCCGGACGGCGTGTCAGCAGGATATTGGTCCCTTCGACCGTGTAGACGATGTCCGTCCCGCGGAACATCTCGTCAAGGACTTTTTTCAGGGGTTCGTTTTCGGCATGGACCGTGACCGGAAGATCGGTATTCACCTCGTCGCCGATGCCGAACAGATAACGGGTCTGTCGTTCGATTGCGCTGATGACCTGTTCCATCTTCGCCCCGTTTTCCCGGATCGTGACCCGCACATTCTGTGCACGAAGGGCGGATAGGGGAAACAGCAGGGCCGGAACGAACAAAAGAATAGACAGACGGATTTGCTGAATAATCTTTTTATTCATACATTTGTGAGTTAAGGTTCAAGTAAAAATCGGTTAGTATTTTTGATTGGACTGCGGCCTGCGGGTGTTGCCTCACTTGCAGGCCTTTTCGTCTCAACCAAAAAGTCGTCGGGGGTCAGTTTTTCAGCATTTGATCCATAGGCAGTTTGATTTGAGGTTGGACATAAACGGATGGAATCGGTCGATTCTATCGGATGACGATCCTGTTCTCGAGGTCGTCGTATTCATACGTGAAGTCCGAGCCGCGCTGCAATACGCGCAGGATATGGTCCACCCCTTCCGACGTGCGGACCTTCAGCCGCTTGTACTTCACCTCGGGCAGCCGCGCTCTCCGGATTTCGATCTCGACGTCGAAGTAGCGCCTCAACTTGTCCATGATCTGTCCGAACGAGTCGCCTCCGAACGAGATGATGCCCTCGGTCCAGAGGTAGTCGTCCCGGTCGGTCAGTTCGTCGAGCCACAAATGGCCGTTCCGCAGATTGACAACCGTATTGGGCTCCATGAGGATGTGTTCGTCGTTCAGCTTGTTGCGCACGGCGACGCTCCCTTCAAAGAGGGCCGTGGAGAACGCCTGCGTCTCTTCGTCGGCCATGACGTTGAAGTGCGTGCCGCGCACCTCGACATCGCAGGCATAGGTCTCCACGACAAAGGGATGCTCCTCGTCGTGCCGCACGTCGAACATGGCCTCCCCTTCGAGCCGCACCCGGCGCTCCCGCCCGGTGAAGAGAGCCGGATAGACGATGCGGCTCTTCGAGTTGAGCTCGACGATCGTACCGTCGCTCAACGCCATGCGGACATGCTGTCCGGCCGGCGCCTCGATGCTGGTCGGAGCTCCGGCCATCCGCTCCATGCGCGCATCGAAGAAGAGATAGCTGGCGCCGACGGCGACAAGCAGGGCCGCCGCCAGGCCCACGACCCGACGCACCGGCCGGGAGTGCAGCAGGCGGTAGCCGATCCGGCGATCGGCCTCCGGGACCAGGTCCGGCTCGCCCATAATGCTGTTGACAAAGAGCTCATGGGCATTTTTCATGCGCTGCTGGTGCTCTTCGGGATTCTCGTCCAGCCAGGCAGCTATCCGGTCGGTCTCCTCGTTCGTGGTCTCCCCCAGAAAGAACTTGAAGAGCAACGTGTCCGATATTTCGTTTTGCATCATACGGGTAGTTTGATTTCGTGTCATACATCGGGGCCCTCTTGTCTGCCCCTCTATAATAAATGATCCACGAGCGGGACAAATTCCCGATCCCGCATGCAAATAAATATTCTTATTAAATTTCGCAATTTTCTTATTTTCACAACGGCACGACCGAGAGGACGGCCGGTACCTGTTGATTTTTTAGATTATTTTTTGTTATCTTTGTTTTGAAAGCAACGACATGCAGGTATCCGAAACAAGAGAATTGACCCGCGAGTGGTTTGAACAGCTTTTCCACCGATACGGACAAAAGCTGGAACGGATTGCATACTCCTACGTGCGCGACAAGGATACCGCGCAGGATATTGTCAACGAGTGCTTTGCGGCCATCTGGGGGCGCCGGGAGAGCATCGAGATCAGGAACATGGAATCCTATCTCTACCAGGCCGTCCGGAACGAAAGCCTGAAATATCGCCGGGACCGGAATCTCAAGAAGGCCGTCTACGAAAAGATTCTGATGAAGGAGCGCTGCGTCATGGATTACTACACGCGCACCATCGAAAGCTGCAACCCCGAGGAGATGTTCAGCGCGGAGATTCTGGAGATCTGCCGGCGGCAGATCGCCCAAATGCCCGAACTGCGGCGGCAGATCTTCACGGCAAACAAGTTCGAGGGAAAGAGTTACCGGGAGATCGCCGACCGATACGGCATCACCACCCGAAAGGTGGACTACGAGTTGCAGCGGGCCATCAGCTCCCTGCGTCTCTCCCTGAAGGATTATCTGACCGTTCTTGCGCTGCTTATCAGCATCAGGCATTAGGCCGCACGCCGGATGGCCGGGCACATACACATATGTACGCTGTCGGGCCGCAAATTCCTTTTCGGCCTAGTCGACAAAAAGTAGGATAAAATTCATGCAAGGCATTGATTTTAATATT